>ERZ724522.590-NODE-590-length-22569-cov-43.925513_pt1 | contig 22569 bp, 31 predicted proteins | sample MGYA00376055_ERZ724522 | MGnify/ENA primary metagenome ERZ724522 (study PRJEB28724, sample SAMN07190884) | wastewater metagenome | isolation source: effluent of sewage treatment plant in Hong Hong | place: Hong Kong | collected 2016-03-17 ...
TTCGTCTTGTGTTGTATTTTTTATTTTCTTCATAGTTAGTACTTAATATAATTTTTATCAATCTTCTCCAGTTCTGCTTCTACCCATTTTTGAAGTTGTGGACCAAATCACTACCTCCCAGTGCTACTAGGCCAGTACTTAGAGACGTAATCCTGAATACCCTGGCCCACGACACTTGGCTCTCTTTCAATTTCTGGATCCACGAACATTTGATTCTCGTAAATTTCAACTGTAAAAGTTTTAGCTTTTGATGCTTTAATCTTATATCTATTACTTAGTCCCCAGCGCAAGCCAAATTCATTTCTGATACGGTTCACTTGCCGTTTAGTTTGTCCTGTGTAGATCATATTTAGAATTCAATAATTTTTTATAAATAAGAATTTAAGAATTTGATAATCTCGCTTTCATCACCTGCTTTGTAGAGCTGAATCATAGATTCGTAGAAATATCGGTTTGCGTTGATAGCTTGTCTTTTCATCCTGCTCATAACTTCCAATTCTTCTGCACTGTACTTGGTATGCATAAAGTGGGCGTACTCTACTTTCACGTTCTCTTGGTGATTTCTTGTGCAGTTACAATCTCTACACTGGCCGTGCATGTTTTGTGGATGGTATCGGAGAAGTGCACCACTACCCCCACTGGTCCTGTAATGTCCAGCTTGGAAGAGTGGACCCTCCGCTATCTCGCCACAGCTACAACAAAAGCCTTTTTTGATTTCACCCTGGATACTATCTCTAGCTCTCACAAAGTCATGAGAAAGTTTTTCTAGGTCCTTTTTTAGTAACTTAATCGGGCGCAATATTGGAAATTTAGATTTGCGCTCTTTTAGTTTCTTTTTTCTGGCCGTGACTTCTTTGTAGGATTTATTTTTGAATCCGCTCCTTTTCATAGAATTTCATTAGTTGTTGATTTTCATAACTTGGAAATTCAAACTCGACTCCAAACTGAGCAGCATGTCTAATAAATACTTCATTCAAAATATTTACTTCTTGTTGCGTCAGTATTCCAGTAGAATTTTTGCCGAATATCTGTTTGCCAACAGCTCGATATGCATCTTTTATGGTATGTTCAGTGTGAATTAACATGAAGTTTTTGAAGAACAATTCTGGCTCAATACCGGCATTATTTAATTGTTCTGCCCATACCCTAAATGCCAGATGCATAGCACTATTTGTTGGAATTGACCTTGTGCTACTCATACTCTTCAATGAATTTCTTAGTTAAGAGACTGACTCGCTCGCAAAGGATTTGTTTTTGATTTACCTTCACTCCAGCGCTGGTTGTATGTTGGGTGTCGATATAGGCGCCAGTCACGTGGATTAGATCCCCTTCGCTAGCGTTCTTGGAGATGAACTCGGCCAGGCGGTCGTAAGCTTTGCAGGTGTGATAGTGATGGTCTTTGACTTTGTTGCCCTCACGGTCTTTGTGTTGGATGAAGTTGGAAATTGTGAAGGTAATTCCATTTCCTTTTTTACCCTGGATGCCTTCCAGCTTTCCGACCTGGGTGGTGGTGTTAACATTGAGCATAGTTAGATAGCAATTTCTCTACTTGATTTATTTTGTAATTTGTGACGCTCGACTGCATCAAAGGCTTTTACCCATTTTTCTTGAAGTTCCAGTGGGGTGGTAATGCTAGGAAAGTAAGTGACTGTTTTTTTAGTCTGTGGAATCGCATCTATCACCTCCAAGACTTTTTCAAATCCGTACTGCTCAATCAAAAACTTGCAAGCATCACGCTGAACTTTCCGCCCATAGTTCATTTTGTTTTTAGGATCAATCGATTCCATCGCTTTTATCAATCTTGCTATCTGGTCTGAATCGTTCGGATATTTGACTTCATCGACAACCTCCACGCTTTGCGTTAGGTTAGGTTTAGTTAAGTTAGGTAGAGTTAAGTTAAGTAAAGTAAAGTAGGATAGGCCTTCAAAGCCTTTCAAAGCCTTTACCTTATCGGGCAAATCATTAATAATTCTCTGCATTCCTGCCTTTACATTAGGATTTATCGTTTGGTGTTTTGCAAAGTTGGTCAAGATGATCCAATCGTCAGCAATCAACATCTTGCCATCGTTCACAAACCTACTTTTTATCTTATCCACCATTTCTTTATCAAATCCAGTTTCGTAGGCTACCCTGCTATTTCTCACTTCATACGCACCCGCTATGTTGCACAGTGGGTTAGTGAGGAAATAAAGAAATAAGAGTTTTTCAGAAGGATCTAATTTTTCAATATATGGATCAGTCCAGAAACTGTCTTGGATATATCTTTGCTTTGCCATAATCAATTCTCAAGCAATAATTTGTTTTGTTGCGTATATTTACTTTGTAATTCCTCTAGTGTTCTCGACTCATGCACTAGGATTTTCGTACCTGCAATCAGACTCTCAAATGATCTGCCAAATTCTTCTTGGATATATTTCATTTCTTCTGGGATTGGTTTATATCCTTCATTCCACCCTATCGATTTAATCTTGTCTGGTGTAATGCTCATGATTTTTTGACACGCTCCATTTTTGAACACTGCCCCTGTATCTTTCAAGAATGCCCACATCGCCTTTGCAAGCTCACTCTCGTCAATCGATATTTCTTTCCAGGTATTGGTCACAACTGTAAAGTATTTTCTTTTTGTTTCCATACCTCATTTTTTACCCTCCAAAAGTTTGTTAATTTTCCAGTCACCGCATCTTTTTCTTTTCCAATTTCTTCTACCAGCCCCTTTCGTCTAAGTTCATAGACACGAGGGGTGATTCGGTTAATTTCCCAGCCCAAATGCCTTGCTATTTCTTGATTATTACACTCCCCTAAAATAGAAATAGCGCATAACACTTGATACTGTTTTGCGCCGATATTGTCTTTAATGGATTGAAATGCGAGTGCGGATGTATATTGGTATCCGCTCATAGTTTAGAAGGGAATATCGTCAGGATTTACCACTTCGCCCTTATTGTTTTCTCTCATAGTTTGGACCAAGTTATCCATCTCCGAATTATTATTTTTATAATCCTCAGAGGTTTGGAATTTTCCTGTCAGTTCTAACACTAGACTACCCTTTAATTTTGCAAATTTACCCTCTAATTCTTTATCTATGTCGGCTATGCGACTCTCTAGTTGTCTTAACCGCTTTTCTAGCGGAGATTCAGGGATTTTGTAGTTTAGCCACTCGCCTTTTTCTTCGATTTCTACCTCTACTACATCTCCTATTTTCCATTTGGAGTTGCCTTCTGAAAGGAAGCCTGAGAGCCACCTGTCGCCGTATTCCTGAGCTTTAACTGCCACCTTTGAGTACGGCTCGCCACTGCTAAATTTAAGTGGATTTCCGCTCTTGTCTTTACTACTTGTGTAGACTTGTGTGAGTGTTATTTTTGTCATATTTTTAGTTTGATTTTAGTAATTCAGGGTTTTCGTAAATGTTGCCTGTAATTTCAATATATCCGTGTCTGCCAGTAGTTAGCGAGTCTTCGTATTCATTTTTGAATAGAGCAATAAATTGTGGAGCTTTATACTTTACTTCATAAATATCTGTTAGAGAGTCCAGATATTCTTCCAAATTTCTGTTGTCATCTTTATCTTTACTGAGCCAACCCGATTGAAGTATTTTCACAATATCCCCTTCATATATATCCTTGCCGTTTTTATCTTTGAGACCTGTGTATTGCATCACATCTTCTGTAATACAAACCTGCATTGTTGGACTTATGAAGTCGTCACATTCTCTTGTGCTAATTGTTTTGAACACTACGTAATCTATAATCATTTTTTTATTCACCTTGTCCCACGCTCTGAATTTGATTTCTCGCATATTAATTTTTAAATACACTTATATAGCTTTCATTTGTACTGTAGTTTATATTTGTACTGTATTTTTTAGTGCGTAACTCTGGATATGTTTGTTCTATAAGTTCTTTTAATTTAGCATTTTCAGCTTTTATTTCAGGTGTGACTTCTAAATATTTTTCTATTTCCAAATTAGGCATACAGAATCCTTTTGTCTTTGTGAAGTGTTTATATAAACTAACACCCACATTTATAGAGATTAGAACTAATGCAACAGACATTAGTATATTGATAATTATTATTAGTTTTGATTCCATATTATTTTAAGTAAGCTAAGTATTTTTTGTTGTTATAAGTGGACCACGCTGTGAAGCCGTCACCGACTGCTTTTTGCCTATCTCTATATACCTTAGAAGCTAATTTAAAATTCTCTTCTAGTTTGTACATTCTCTGCTCAAAGTGTGCAATTGTCTCGCCTTTGTTGCGATGAATGCTGTTTACTTGTAGATAGCCAAAGTCCACCGATCCATCTTTATTCAATCCTCTATTGTCGCAGATTTGTTTACCTTTACATTCTGCATGCGCAATAGCATAAATAGTTTTAGCAGTGTCACATTCTGTAAAGTATTTTTTAAGCAGTCTGTTGACTTCTGGATTTTTAGATAGTTGGTAGCAAGCGTTGGCTTGTGCTTCACGTTCTGCTCTTCATTTGTTTTGTAATTTCACTTCAGCCATAGCTTTGTCATAGCCAGACTGAATGAGATTTGCATCTCGATTATTTACCCATTCTTTAGCACTCCACCCACCATAGAGGCAGGCAGTGATTGTCAGAAAAATGCTTGATAATATAATGTATTTTTTAAGATTTGTTTTCATATTTAAGTAATTCTTTATAAATTGTTTCAATAAAACTTGAATGTATCCCTTTGAAATCTTCCCAGTTTTCAACTTTAAAAGTTGCTTCATGGTTTTTTAGAAAGATTTCTAAGATTTCCCGTTGTTTTTTATTAAGCGCCATATATTTTTAAACAAAAAAAGCACTGTAACGTGCTTTGATTGCTATTTAGTTTTTAATAATTAGAAATTGTCTGGCAAGACTATATTTTTGTATCTTAGCCATCTTTCTCTAAATTTTAATAAAGTTTCTTTGATATTTTCTAGTTCTTTCTGCACTTCAGGATGACTTCTCTCTAGCTCAACTACACTCATTTTTACATCCTCCGCAATGAATCTTGCATCGTATGTTAAGAAGTGCATCTTTTCTAAAGTAGGTATAACTAGAAAATAATTCAAGACTTGATATTTATAGTCGGCAGGTATACCAAGGAAAGGTCGTTTGCCATTTGATAAAGCCAAGTCTTCGATGCTTACAGAGTTCAGTAGCTTATAGAATACCGCTGTTTTAGTATCTGGATTCTTAACTTCTAGACCTGCCTTATACTCTCCTTTTACTTTAATGAGTCCATCAGGTGAGCATGCTAGGAAAGGAAATTCTTCTGAGATACACATACCAACCTTTTCTACTTTTAGTTTTTTCTTTTCAGAAAAATGTTTTATAGCAAAAGGTTCTTCAGCTGTACCTCTCTCCATTTCCGCAGAAATTCTAGTCTCTTTTGTTTGCTCTGTACCTTCTTCAGCAATCAGCTCACAGATAAGCATTAGTTGGTCCAAGTTACTGCCCATCACCAAATCTAGTTTGGTACCTGTAATCATTTTCATTCTAGCTTTCTTCCATTCATCTGTACCCTGCTCCAAATTTAATATTTTCATATTATTTTAATTTAGCTTTTAATTCGTCTTTGATTTTGATAATTTCTTCGACCTGTTTTACCGCTTGTGGAAGTTCTGAAAAGATAGTTTTTAATTCTTCCAGGTTTTTTGCAGATTCAAGTTTTGCTCTAAACTCAGAAACATTCACATCTCTTTTTGGAGCAAAATCTCTAACCCTTAAAGCATCAGTTGTTTTGCCAAATGCTTTTACTGGTGTGGCATACAGTTGAATTTGCCTACCTATCCATTTGTCTGGGTGTGTCCCATATAGACTTGAGATGGTTCCAGCATTCGTGTTATTCAAGATCATCTTAGCTACATCTTCTGAGAAGTATAGAACTGGCTTGGTTTGTTTTTTACCATCAGCCCCAGTGATTTCTTCTTCACCGATGAACTTAGCTATTGTTAAAAGCATCTCTTCACCTTGTTCAAGGTTGTGAGAGCCTAGATAATCTTTGTCTACAAAGTTCTTCCAGTGTCTGTTGTTGGCTTTAATTTTTCTTGTGATAATTTTTGTCATACAATTTAGTTAAAAAATTCTTTAGTAAAATTATGATTGATGATATTTAGTGACTTAGAATAAGATCTGATAATTGCCTGCATCTCAGTCCTTCGATAATCTATTTCAGCTGACTCTTCCTCTTCCATTTCAGACTTTAGAGGTGAGTCTAGTAATGCTTCAGTCATCATTTCTTCGTATTGATCGTAGTCCATAAGTTTTTCAATTTAGTTATTCACAGAAAGTGCAAGGAGGGTAATAAGTCCCCTTGCATTCTCTATCTATTACCTGAGCTACAAACTCCCTCAGTGGCTAGACAAATCATAGCGACCTGTATGTAGAAGCCACCCTGACATACAGTGTTGGCCAAATCTCTATGTTGTTGTGTGTTGTATATAGTGTGTTGTCTAGCCATTGAGAGAGTCGTAACTCTTCTCAATTTGATAAGTTTTATACCGATTTCCAATGTTACATGCCCTCATCCTTTCAGAAGGTCTCCTCTCGGTCTCTATATTAAGTTTTCAAGCAGTTAAAAGTTTTCAAATAAAAATCACTGATTTTGCAATCAGTGACGTTTATTTACAAGCTTTTAGAGCTTAGTTTTTCCCATGGCAATTCTTATATTTTTTGCCGTGGTAGAACATTTTAATTAAACGTTACTGACCTGAATCTATGTAATTTGTATCAAAGAAAACTTATCTACTTGTTAGTATAGCTACCTATATATAGGTGTCAAATCCAGGTTTGGTGGATAACTTTAGCTACCTTTTTAGGACTGTTCTATACCTTTCCTCAGCCTCCAAACCATACATTTGAGTATATATTGTAGAGGATGCCAGGGTGGCATGGCCCAGGATATTCATTACATCCACAGCTGATCCACCGTTCTTTATAATGTCTCTGCCTACCTTGTGCCTAAATGAGTGAGGGTTGATAACTATTGGTAGGTCCAATCTTTCGGCATATTTCCTGAGCATCTCCCCTATACCCTTAATTGTCAATCTCTCCCCAGACTTCCCGCCCGTTACCGAGCAAAATAGTTCTGGCCCAGAGTACTTTTTAAAGTCTCTTTCTTTTAGAGAGGCCTTTTTGAGTAGCCATCTATCCAGAGCCTGTTGCGTATCTTCTGACCAGTAGATTTCTCTAAACGGTCTGGTCCCCCTGTTTTTCTCTGTTCTGATAACCGCCTTCCTGTAGGATACATCCACCAGGTCCAGTGATGCCACCTCCCCAGATCTAGCGCCAGTATCGTAGAGCAGTTTAATAATGGCTAGGTTGCGTACATGCCTCGCATCATTGTTTCTGGGTATACCTTCTATCAGTTCCTTGTACAGGTCGCCGTCTAGGACCCTAGGTAGATTGTATTCTTTGTGAGGTATAGGGATCATCTCTGGGTTGAGGATTGCTGAATCTTGTTTGTTGAAGAATGTGAATAAATTTCTTATAGTTACTACGATTGGGATTAGGGTATTTTGTTTATAGCCGGCCTGGCGCAACATATCTAGATAATTTGTTATATCAAGCCAATACACCTCCCCTAACTTCTTGTTTTGAAGTCCGATACAAAAATGTGACAGCATACGCCTATAGTTTAGAGCAGAGGTGCTTTTAATTTGTTGGCTTTTCCAAAACAAATAGGCATCCACGGCATCTAGCAAAAGCATATCTCTATAGCTAGTCATATTTTGTAAGCATAGTTTTTATAAAGCTATCTTGCAAATAACGATTTGCGCCTATGAAACTGAGTCCACGTAGACTCCAGAGTCCAATCCTTGTAAATATGTCAACGAATTGTCCAATAAAGCAGATTCTATCTGTTCATATCTGCTTAGACTTTAAAAATCGTTATCCACAACCAGCTACAACGCAAAACCCCCCTACTCGAACTAGGGGGATTAATACGACAGATTACTCTGCAATAAAAGTATAGTACCACACTTTATAATGCAATACTGACTTCTCCACAAGTTCGAGTTGTGAGAATATTTGGTTGTGCTGGTACAATACTCTTTTTAGTAGTCAATGTCAAGGGAAAGAAAAAGGGGCACTCAGTCCCCTTTTCAAAGTTGCAATTGAGCAGTCGGTGATGTTCGTCCCACCTGTATTGAGTAGATCACCTCCTCTCCGAGCCGTTAGAGAAGTTAAATGCGAGTTGCCCGTTCTCCTCGATGAAATAAAAGCAGAGCTGCATACTATCCCCCTTCGCTCGTTTCAATGTACTCCCTAACTGAACGTATTGTACTCCTATTTTACTAGCCGTACAACTCGTTCAATTTTGCCAATGTAAGTTTAGCTACAAATCCAGTCGCAAGGATTCCGTACTTCTGCTGAAACTTCCTCACCCCTGCAATAGTCTTTAGTCCAAAATATCCTCTTTGTGCTTTTGGTATAAAGTCCACACAGTTTTCAAACATCAGTACATGGTGCAACATCTCCACATCATAAGAATATCTTAAACTGTAACCTAATGGTTTTTTAAATATATATTTGAAATCTGCTTTCTTGATTTGTAGTTTTTCTTTTTCAACTACTGGTGCAGGTTTGTTTACGTACACTTTCCAAGTCTCGGTTGGCATATAGTCGATTGGTGCATGTCCATCCCCTGTCCAATTTGGACCAAAAGTATTTGCAATGTACGGCTTTCCATCTCTAACTCCTGCCCCTGCTACTTGGTGTCCGTTTACTCCAATAGTCGAAGTTGCGTATGGCATCGTGATAGGCTCTATTTTAGAACCTGAATAATATGCTGAGTAATACGCACCGTCTATAGTCTTTCCATACCACGTATTCCCACACTCAAATCTGTGCTCTAAAAAACAATTTGGTTCGCTTGCCGCTTGAGCAGTAGCCGCTAAAGAATTATCAGTTTGCGAGTAGGCAGTGATCACTTTTTCACACTTTGCCAGCAACTCAGCTTCTACTTCAGGCGTCATTACTTTCACTAGTCGGTCAATATAGGTAGCGTAGCTTTCTTGCGGATTACGGATAAAGTATTTGTCCATTTCTTCTTTTGGCAAGAATCCGTATTTATAGCCAGTTGAAATTGAAGCGTACGGTGACGAACCTTCAAACCAAGCTCTAAACCAAGATTGATTAGCATACACGACGTTGTCGTGGTATTTCTTTTGTAAGTAATATTGAAAGTCCTCAGAATATCGTTTACCAGTCGCTTCCCAAAGACCGGTGATCAGTCCAGCAGCAGTACAAATGCCTACCCTGTCTTGTGAGTAGATGTTTTTAAACTGCTTCCAGCTTTCAGGTACGCCAGCTACAGCAGCCGTAAATCTCTCCCATAGTGGAGCTTTTTCAACTACAGTGCGACTATCTTTTGGTGATGGAAATGCGCCAGGTATTTCTATAATTTGTTCATTTTGCATATTTATTTTTTATATCTCCACCATCCGAATAAACGAACGGCTAAGAACACTAAATTTCTTTTTATAATTCTCGCCTTAAAAGACCTCATCTTGTCCCTAAGGAGTAGATCTGCTTTGAGGCGGTTAAACCTCACTTTCTTTTCCTGGCCAAGTTTGCCCTCTACTAATTCATAACCCTCTATCCAAGTATGCGAGTACAGATAATCGTGGGCGATAGCAGGCACTAGGATAGTAGAGTCAGAAGGGGCAATAAAAGACCAGAATAAGCGCGGAATACTTGCGAAATCAGTCTTGAATCCAGATGGTATTTGAAAGGTGAAAGTCCCCCACTCTTCCTGAGTGCGGATCCAAAGTGGCTTAGTTAGATACTTCCATTTCTTTTTAAAAGCTACATTTACTTCTTCTGTGTATCTCATACTATTTTATTACAAACTCATTACTATTGATGGAAGTTTCTTTTTTAATTCCAAAATCTAACTCGGCAGTTACTACGCTAGCTATGTGGCAAGTGGCTTGTATGTCTGGGATTTCTGCGTTGTATACCCATTCAGTCGGTTGCATATTGCCCAAACCTTTCTTTGGGAGGAAATTATCAGATCTAGTTGTCTGAGATGAGAAGTAGACATCACCCTCCCCAAAGTCACAATGCAAGGTATCATTCCAAATAAAGTCCTTTACCTTGTGATAAGCCGATGTAGACTTTAAGCGGATTTTCTCACCGATTGCAAAAGTTGGCCTTACTGTTTCTAATTTTTGATATTCGAATATCCATTTTGTTGGATATAGCCTTGCGTAGACATATTCCGCGCTCACTATAATAGCCACCCCCAGGACTCCACTTATTATGAAATCGAATATATATCTAATCACTCTATTTTCTATCATATTACTTTTTGAGGTTAAATAGCCTATCGAACAAATCGGTCCAGTTAGCCCCCATTAAAGTTCCAGTAGCCCCAGCACCGAGCGCATCAAAGATGTATGGTATTTCCCTACCGTAGACGAATCCGTAGACGTGACCTGATAACCATAGAGCAAACACCAACAAACTGATTGTCTTTCCGGTAGTTAAATTTTCTTTTCTTACAAACAAAGTAGAGGCAACGCCAAAAATAAATCCGAGGATAAATGATGTTGCTGCTATGGTTATTCTTGGATCCATAAATTAGATAGTTTCCACTGTCACTTGTTTACTAGCTTTCATAACTTCATCAACCTTAGCAGTTGCTACCTCACGAAGTTGTTGCGCCTGAGACTGTGCCTGAGCTTCTATATCAGCAAGAAAGAAAGGTCTAACCCTATCTTCTATCATTTCAGTAAAACTTCTAACTATGCATTCAGTCGGAGTCTCTTTGCTGGGAACATTTTGCCACTCTCCTGAAACTGGATCTATAACTGTATCTAGACCAGAATAGCCAAGACCTTTAGCAATTGTTTCTAATTGTCCTTCTTCAAGAGTGTATTTAATTGTGATTGTTGTTTTCATATTGTTTTAACTTCAGCCAAAAAACTGAAGGAAGTTAGAGTTTTGAGTTAAACTTGTTTTGAATGTAAAATAAGAAACCAAGCTGGTTGTGAGTGAACCAGAGAGCGGATAAGTTAGTCCAGCTCCTGAGTTATAAAGTGAAGTTACTTCAGTTGAAATTAGAGCCTTTGTCCAAACAGCAGTTTCATCTATAACTGAAGAAGAATATTGTACAGTTGTATAAGAACCTAAATTAAATAATACAGTGCTAGCCGTACCAGTACCACTAGCTGCTAAAGTTCCAATTGAAGTTCCATTTATATATCCAGTTATATTTGTTCCATCATAAGTTAAAACTATATGAGTAAAAGCCGAAGTAGACAATGTGTATGCATAGTCAATATAAGTATCAACAACCCCAAGTTTAGTTCTATAAAATCTTACGTAATTTGTGCCAGCAACGTTATAGTATCTTACCGAATATAAAAGACCTGTAGTACTTGTTCTAAGTGCTGCTAGTATAGTTGTTGCTCCAGATGTTAATTGAGTATTAATTTTAATCCACATCGAAATGCTAACATTACTTGAACCTACTCCAAAATCAGTTACAGCTTCTAAACGCTTGTTTGTATTGTTTGTTCCAAAATCAGCTCCTTGATTTATAATACCTGTACTATCAATCACAGTGTTGTAATTTGTTAAATTTGATGCTCCACCAATACTATTATTTATATTTAATGCCATATATTATGCTTCTTGTGCTAAGAGGAAAGTATCAACCTTTGTATCAAATGTGTTATATTTAAGCCCAATATATATCCACTTATTTGCCGTTAAAGTTGCTGGTATTGCTGTTCCTATCGTTCTATATGCTGTACCAAGTGTTAAAGTTACTCCTGTGGTTGGTTTAATCATTACTATCGCCATTTCAGCTGAAGTTGGTGTGCCTGTTGGGTTAGCAAGAGTTAAATTTACAGCTTGAGCAGTTAAATAATAATCATCATAAGTTCCATAAGTTGGTGTTAAAGTAGCAGTAGAAGTTGCGCTTGATACTCGTCTAACAATCTTTTTATTTGTAAGTGTTTCTGTTCCTGCTAAAGTAGCAAAATCACCATCAGTGAGTGCTGTATTAAATTGTGCGGTTGTACCAGTAATACCTACTATTGAGGTTTGGTCACCTGTATTAATATTTGAAGTATTACTAATTACAGTTAATTGTGCATCAGTAACATATCTTTTATTTACAGAGTCTGCTATATCAGCAGTAGTTGCATCAGCACCAGCAGTAACTAAACCTTTTGCATCATAAGTAACTTTAGTTTTTGTAGCTCCAGTTATTGCTGTATTTGAATTTACTTTACCATCTAAAGCAGATTGTGTAGCAGTAGAGATAGGTTTATTCACATCACTTGTGTTATCTACATTAGAAAGTCCTACTTGTGCTTTTGTTACTGAGTGAGGATTAGAAGTGTTTGAAGTGTGTGAATTTAAAGCAGTTATCGTTGCAAATAATCCAGTTGCCCAATCATAGATTGCTTTTACTGTTGGGAAAAAAGTATTTGATGTAATATTTGAAACAAAATCAATTACTTTGTTTGATGAATTTTCTTTATTACCTATTTGAGTAGTAATTGTAGTTGCAAAGTTTGGATCATTACCAAGAGCATTTGCAAGTTCGTTTAATGTGTCTAATGTTGCTGGAGCTGTATCTACAAGATTAGAGATAGCGGTTGAGATGTCGGCTGGGGTTGCTTTAGAGGCTAAAGCGTTTGAGAGTGGAGTGTTTATGGTTGGCAGGTCAGCAGTCGCCGCATCGGTTAATCCTGTATAAGTAGAGCTACCTCCACCACCACCACTAGCACTGTCAACAAATACTCCATTTGGAGTAGCTGTGACAGTCATATTTGGACCGAAATTAATTTCAGATGCTGAACTTTTGCTCAAAGTACCATTGGAAAAAATACTTATAAAACGAGTAACACTGGGAGCTACTTGTCCTCCTATGTTCTGCACTATTTCAGATAAAAGCTTCTTCAATCCCTTTATAGTGCTCATCTCTAATACTTCACTTAGGGTGTTTATTTTTTTGGTTACTTCTTCAGGGCTTTCATATTTTGCAACCTCCTTTATGATTTCATTGTTTGTGACTGTAGGTTTTTCAACAATAACTTCAACCTTTTCAATTATCTTGTCTACTACTGGTACATCTATGAGTTTCGCTATCTCTCTCTTATCTTTAGAAGTCAGTAAATAAGATTCACCTTTATCACCTTTGTCACCTTTACCTCCCTGCGGTCCAACTTGCTCTTTTATTTTATCAACAAACTCTTTACCGGTCTCCTCTATAGCTTTAATGGCATCATCTTTTCGTGTCAAAACCTCCAAAGTTAAGTCTTTGATGTCCTGGTCTATATTTTTTAGCTTAGGTATTATGACTTTTTGTATCACCTCAGCAGTTTGAAGGTCTTTAATGTCTATTTTAGACAACTTTTCACTCATACATACTATTGTAATAGCTGTAAAATGGCTTAAGCGACGATTCTAGAGGTAATACACCACTTTGGACTTGTATTTTTATTTTATAGAGTTCATACTTACCCTATGAAGAAACTCATAGCCACATTTATTATCTCCTCCTTCTGTCTTTCTCCTATTGCACTAGCTCACCCAGGTAGCTTAGATAGTAATGGCGGTCACTATTGCAGGACCAACTGTGCAAAATGGGGATTAAAGACAGGACAGTATCATTGTCATAAGGTTGGGTGTAAGGTGAAAAAATAAAAGTACACTTGACTATCATATATGAATATATTTAGGAGTTGGTACTTCTGGGCTTTTATAGCAATATATGCTATTGCTGTTATTTACTCAGACTCTACCAAAAAAGAAGTACCAGAAGCTATACACAGAGATCCTGTGACCATACAGTTAGAACAGCAGTATGCCAAAATCCACAAAGAAGCTGAATTATTGAATACATTCAGAGGTAAATATCCATACGATATTGAATTTTTAGACCAACCTATAATTAAAGAGCATTTAATTGACATATCTAGCACTTCAACCTATGAGCTAGTAAAAGCATACTGGAACGTAGAATCACCTATTGAGATAGAAAATGATATATTATTTGCAACAGGGTGCCAAACACATAATTGTGCATCTACTAATTTTGCTATTGCTATCAATCTTCTTAGCGGTACATATTATTTAGGTACTTATGTGAACGAAAATCTTAGAATGTACTCTGATAATCAAAGTCCCCCACAAGTGTTCATTAATTGGGAATTAGAGAGACAACCTAGATATACTTCCCCAACCTACCAACAAACATACTACCAACCGCCTGTCCAGACTTTTGGCAATTACCCCTGTACCCAAGATTGCTCAGGACACCGAGCTGGCTATGATTGGGCTGAAAAGAAAGATATAGATTCAATTGATAATTGTGGAGGTAATTCCCAGTCCTTTATTGAAGGATGTTATGAATATGTTAAAGAAAATTATCCAGATCCAGATAATTGTGAAAATTACAATGTAGAGGAGGAAGTTTGTGAGGACTAGTTACTCATTTGCCAAATTGACCAATTCTTTAATAAGCTGATTCTTCGCTGCTGTCGGTAATCCACCTACCACCTCTTTGACACTATTAAGCATCTGCGGTATGATATTAGTATTGTTGACGTCAGAAAGGCTCGCTGACACGGTCTCATTATTGAGATTACGAGATGAGGGAACCGCCGCCCCTCCAACCTGCAAAGGACTACCTTTACTCAGTATAGAGTTTAGGTAGTTTTTTATTTTGCTATATACTAGAAAGGTATGGAGAAAGAAATTAAACAAGAGTTGTCGGCATTAAGAAGATTGGGTAATGTATTATTCTGGATAATGGGACTGGTCATTTTAGTTGGTTCGTTTGCGGCTGGATTTTTTATTTATTCCGATGAGTATGATTACACACTTTTGACATGCAATAAACCAAATAAAGAAGGATACCCCTCCTTCGAGGAAAAACAATTTAAAGTGTACAGATACATAAGTACATATTCAGATGCTCCGGATGCTGAGTATTGGAAGCAATGTTTGTATATTGTAGAGAGTGAAAGTGATATTTTAAAGATTGTTAATAACGATTCTGATATTACTGGATCTGGTAAATATGAGAAGTCTGTTAATATTCCAATGAGTTTAGCGGTCGATTATCTTATTTACCACAATATTAAGTTGCTACCAATCCTCAGTAGCAATAAAGATAGTGCAAACGCTATCTTTTGGCAGAGATTACAATATACCCAGCATCCACCACTAAACTATACTGCATTGGATAACCAATATGACTTATGGAAAGCAGTGATAGCTGGTTTATTAGCCTGTGTGCTTGGTTTGATATTTATTGGTCTACTTTATAAAACTATGGTCTATATAGTAGATGGGAAACCGTTTTTCAAACTAAAGTAACCCCTACTCTAGTTTAAGTGTCTGAAGATAATTATCTATCTTTTTAGCTTCCTCTGCTTTTTCTTGTTCAGTTCTTGTATCGTATTTATTTTTTATGTAGTCATCTTTTGCTTTTAGGTCTGCATTCTCAGGTTTAAATAAATCCATGATGCTATCTATATCAAGATTATATAAACAATCCTTCAGCTTCACTTCACCTGCATCATCGTTATAGTTCATTATTGCCCTGCATTCAGTAATAGATGTAAATTTTGGTTCTTTATCTTGCATCATATAGTTTTTAACTAGTGGATATACACTTATTGCGACTACCAAAAGAATTAGTAAGATAATTATTTTTTTCATTTTTCAAGTTTACCATATAATGTAACTACCTATACTCCTCACTTAACATCTTAATAAGCTGTGTCTTGGCATAAGGGCTTAAAGTTTCAAGTAGAGTTTTCACTGTTGCTAGGTTGCCATTTTCTAGGCTTTGGTTTATGATATTAAATATGTTAGAAATTGCAGGAGGAATATTGTTAGCCATTACTTTATTGTATGGTGGAGCGATATTAATTGGGTTATCTATAGGCGCATTATTTAATTTTATCGCTTGGCTAGATGAATTTAAATCTAGGGTATTGAAGTTTTTATTTAGATCAAAATAATCTTTACCTATAAAATTCTTAGTTCTTTCTGCGTCAGAAGGGCGAGCATACTCCACCATCTTTTTACCAGCTCTTACATAATCCATCGGATTAAAAACATTAAAGTCAAGAAGAGATTTTGTATCTTTTTCCAAAATATCCTTACTTACTTGTAGCAAGTCCAAACCTTGATGATCACCAGCATCTTTCATTGCCTGTATTGCAATATCTGCTTCTTGTATTCCGTCATATCCAGTTAGTTCTTTCAATTTATTGTAGAACTGTCTAGCTCCACCATCGCTGTTGGATTGCACTGCCCTTTTAGCTGTTGCAGCTCCCCTTATAGCCTCACCCATCATTCCATCCTTACCCATAAGTCTATTGCCTTCATCTCGTAGCTGTGATGTGACTCTGTATTTGGATACTAAATCTCTATATTCAGGATTAAATTCTCCCAAAGTATCTCTAGCTTGATTCTTCATAGAAGAAACAACCCTTTCAATCAAAGAATTATCATAAGAATTTTCCTTAAATGAACCAAACTTATCTTTTAAGTTTTTAAGTTTGTTATTCCAATCTCTCGTAAATTTGAGGACTTCTTTTACAGAATTTCCATTTTTTTGAATTGAGCTCAAGTCATTCAGAAACAGCTCCATTTCTGGTGTCAATTTATCACCGCCAGCATAAGAAGTGCCAGCGACTTTACCTTCTGCATATTCTCGCAACTCCCTCAATCCTTGGTCAGCTGTTTTTTGCAGGTCTACGACTACATTACCCGACTGTTTCTCAATCTGTCCCATTTGTTTACCAACTGTTTGTCTAAATTTATTCACTTTTACGAGTGCATCATCTGTATTTTTACCTACTATTTCTAGAGGCGACATAACATCTCTCCTATCTTTTACAAAAGATTTTGCCCTATCTAACATCTGAGAATATGTCGAGGCTACATTTTTTTGGTAGATTATTTTTTCCTCTGGTGTAATATCTGCAACTTTCTTCAAAACAACTAAACCTTTATCGTTAGGCACAGAAAGATAGCTATTAATTGATTCTGTTTCAAATGGATTTAAGGCTGTCTGCACCGACTCGGGCGCTGATACCCCGCCTGTAAACTGCTTAAAACCTTTTTTGACAGTACTTGGTATAGCAGTGACTAATGGCATGACACCCCCAAATGCTGCACCTGTGAGCGCTCCATAACCTGACTCCATTGCTATATCGCCCATATCACCATCTTTTTGCAATGCAGAGCCAGCACCAGCTAAACCGCCAATTTTTACTCCATCTATTGCTCCCTTACCTATCTGTGTCATCAAACCAGCACCTTTTGCTACTTTGCCAGCAGGTATCAAGTTTGTTGCTGTTAGAGCTACATCACCAGCGAGTTGCTTTAAGCCAGTTGTTGTAGTTACGTCTCTTGTTTGTGAGTTTTGTTCGGGGTCAATAAAACCACTCATGTTTGAGTTAGTTTTGCCTTCACGCTGCAATCTCTCTTGGAAAGATAGACTATCGCTAGACATTCCCATACCCTCGCGCATTTTTTGTCCTAAATGGTCAGCTCCAGCACCTACAACATCAAAAGCTGTATTGGCTACATTTTCAACTGGGTTCACAATACTTGCCCCAATTTTTCTTATTAGTCCAACTGGTTGTTTTGGAGGTTGATAACCTTGATCATTGTAGTTTTGGAGAATATACCCTTGTTTAACCAAACCTTCTAAAAACAGATCTGTCTCTTCATCTGTGAAGTCTTTGGGTAAATTATTCACCATTATTTTTAATTTCTCTGTTGATAGATAGTTATTTTGCATATTTTAATTTTTTAGACTCTGCCTTAATGTTGATATAGGCATTGTTGAAGTTGTCATTGTTGATAAATTTTGAGATGCCTGCAGAAGCTGTGCATCTACACGACTATTACCAGTCACTGCTGGCGTTGTGGTGTTGTCTTGTGTAGTACCTTGAAAAGGTGAGAGTCTTTGTGTAAGTCTGTCACTTATTTTTTTCAATTCTTCTTTAGCTCTAGTTGGAGTTATATTATCATTACTTAATACTGTCGATGCTTGCTGAATAAACAATCTATCACCATCAGACAATGGGCCTTTAAGTACACCCAAATTATCCATTGTGAGACTGGATACTAATGCATTTAAGTCTGCTTGGAATGTCACATATTCAGAATTTAACGGATTCTTTTTTAGACTAATTCCAAAATATTGGTCTGCTAAATTATTTATTTTCTGTACAGCAGTCAATCTATCTTGCAGCATTTGTATTGCATTCACATCCATACCACCAGCTCCTTGATATGCAACGGTAATTTCATTTTTCAACTTCATCGCATCTTTTGATGAACCTAAACTTTTAACCACTTCATCGTAAGAAGATTGTCCCGACTTAATTCTATCTACATAAGCTTGAGCTTCTTTACTTATTACCGTACCTCCTACATTTACACCACCACCAACCCCCACAATATCCGCCAAAAACTTTGAGGCACCACTCACATAAGAAGGCACGTCATATTTGACACCTTTGCTATTTACACCTACCCTATTCTGCCAATTATTCGCTGCACCTGGACCACCATTCCACATAGCAAAGATTTGAGCATTCGTCTTACCTTCTGCTTTCCATTTTGCGATCTGCCACTCTGTCACTTTATCTTCTACATCTAAACTAAAAGGAAGTGGAGAGTTTTTACCATTTACAGCCAAGTTATACGCCTGAGAAGTTGTACGCCAAGTTTCAGGCATGTACTGGTATTTACTCGCTAGTTCACCCGAAGCCCCAGCAGTGATATTTCTACCACCATTAGTTTCTTTCATTGCAATAGCTTGAGCCAATTGAGCAGGTGTTGCATCGTATTTCTCCATTGCGCCTACATAATTGCCGTTTACTATTTGTATTTGAGCATTTGCAGTTTGTTGTTTTTTGTATGCATCTTCAAGAGCTTTGTTTTGCCAATAATCCCCCGCCCATTGCCCCAGTGCGATTGCGGCTTCTTGGGGAGTCTTAGCTTTACTAGCTTTTGCCAACTGGTCCGAAGGGGCTCCTTGTGATGCAGCGTTCACTACCATATTCTGTATAGTTTCATCGTTCTTCTTATCTATATCCAGATCTTTTTGTTTAGCAGCTAGAAGAGTCTGTTGCTCATCGTATGCTTTTTTATCGGCACGTGTTAAATCATCTTTGTTTAAATCTAAGAACTGTTTAAGGGTATCTATGCGCGATTGTATACCTCCATACTTTGCCTCTATCATCTGCTGGACACTATCTTGCGCCAGTGACAAATTGCCTTGAGCAGCATGAAGTTGAGTATTTAGGGTTAGAACCTTGATAGCATCTTGTCTATCTATTTGGTCTGAGAAACCAGCGGCCGAGTTCTCTGTCAAACCACCTGCAGTTTGTCCGATGTTTAATTTATTAATTTGTTTTTGGTTGTTTAAAGCTAGTATCTGACTAGATAGGTCTGCAACTATTTTTTTATTAGCATTTACACCATTTTGTTCATTTAAATTCTGAACATCCTGATCCTTGTTTTCCATTAAGCCAAGCTGTTCTTTCATTTGGCTAACGATAGACTGTCTTTCTGTTTCGTAAGGATTAGATTGCTGGTTGGCGTTATTGATTGAATCCTGGGCCATCTGAGCATAAGACATTATAGGAGCAATATTGATTGGGGTTTGTGGTTTTGGCTGTAGAGTGCCTTGCAAGTTCATCTGTGGGCTACTAACCTGTGCAAAATTAGCTCCTGTTTTTATTTCAGAAGGCATTGGAGAAATAACGGATGGCAATTTAATCTTTTGCCCGACATTAATCAGATTTGGGTTACTAATATTATTAGTCTTGGCAAGCGAATCTACCGAAGTATTATTTCTCTGTGCGATTGCGCTTAATGTATCGCCTTTGGCGACTGTGTAATCCATATATATTTATAGTAACAGTCCCAAAATGGCTTAAATATGAATTAAATATCATTATCGTTATATTCGTACTCTATTACCAATTTCTTTATTATGAGAGGCACACCGCCTACTGACTGGGTTATGTTTAGGTAGAAAGTGTCAATCTCTGGAATACTTTTGGTAATAGGAAAATAGGTAAAATCTTGAGCAGTAGCAGGTGCAGGTATTGTTATATTCTGCAAATAATCAATAGTTCCGTACCCAGAGTAAAGATTGAAATAGATCTTACTTGGTTCATCAGGATTATTGAAAGTTAATTTTGAGAAAAAGACATGTATCACTTTGATGGTAGATTTATGAGGTAAAGTGTAAAGACAAGTTTTAATATTCAAATCTCCCTTAGTGCTGGCATAAGGATTGGTACCAAGGACCTCACATATGTAATTAGATCCAGCATTGGTCATGCTTATGAACAATCTATCCTGATACAGATTCTTAACACAACCATTGCTATTGGTATCGGTATCTATCAAGCCAACTCTGTGCGCTCCAGATTGTAATTCATTTTTACGAGGAGAGCCGTACGTCCACAAATAACCGTCAGGAGTTCTCCAAACTATCTGATTGAGCCATACATCAGTCATGCCATGTTTAGGACTCGTACAGAGAGATGTTGGAACCTCCCAGTCAGCTTCTTCTGAAAATCCGTTGCCATTGAAAGTCTTAATTTTGGTAGTATTATTTTTCCCATAAGTAAATACTCTTAGCTCACCTCCTTCGTTTACAATAGCAGTAACACTACCGTCTCTTATTTCATATTGAAAGTTAGCATTTTCAGAGGTACCATTCCATAACCACATGCGAGCGTTGACTCCATTATCTCCAACGATAGCACAGTAATTCCCAAAGTCCGTGAGTGACCTAGCTGTATAACCGACACCAAGATTAATTCCAGAATTGTAGTCACCATTGTCAGGATTATAAGTTCTCACCCAATTACCATCAGTAATGTATGATAGGTTCCCATTAGAAACACAACCAACATGGGGTACATTTAAATTCGCTAATGTCTGAAAAGTATCTACGCGACCAGTTACCGTGCCTGGAAATTTATACCCTATATATGCTTGAGTAGATGTTTGATATGTAAAGAAAGTACACTCTTTTGGAGATCCAGCATTGTAGAACATATGGGTCCATATATCTTTATACTCATCGGATGTACACCCAGAGGGTGCTGCCCAGTAAGAAGGTGATAGTGGAAAAGAATGTGTTGTACTAATTTCTGGTAGCGTACCAGAAGTACAAATAAAAGTAGCGTAGTTATTACTAGTTTTGGTAGCGTTTATAGCCAATGAATCAATCCACGTTACATTCGGATTATTGCCTATAGGTCTATGAATCTGACCTAGATAGTTAGATTTATTTATATTAAAAAGACCCATGTAGTAAGTATTTGCCCTGGATTGAGGAGCAGAGATTGACGCATTCTTAGCAAAGTCATTACTCCAACCACCACTGAAATTATCTATTGTTAGTTTACCCTTTCTCATAATTTATTTAACCTGTACCCAAGCTGTTCCACTGGACACAAAGATTTTATTAGTTGCTAGAGCGCCGGTATCTTGGACCCATATAGATCCAGATGGATATACTCCGGATGGAGCCAGGGTAGAATATTTAATTTGAGCAGTTACTTTCTTGAGGTAGAGAATAGTAGTCGGGTCCATGTTTAATTGGATTGAGGACCTTTCAAGTTGACTAACCCTCTTGGTCAGTTGTTCTACTTTATTTAGTAAGTTTGTTGTTTGCTCATCCATAGTTATTTATAGTTACTCTTGTCATATCTTTTAATCCAGCCTTTCCAACCTTAACCTACAAGGCGTATAGCTTGGTCCTACAATGCCTGTAGCTTTATAAAAGTGTCCATTGGAATTATTATAGAACACAGTTTCTTGCGTATTACCAACACCTCCCAAGTTGAAAGTAGACTCAAAATATGTGAAAGAGGTTGTAACTGCTAGGCTAAATGTTTTACCAACCTGAGCTTGAGTCTGGTCAACTGCTCTTGTTGTGCCATCTATATAAATAGATCCTGATGCGGTCATCAGACCGAAACTTCTATTCCCGCCAGTGGACATAGTTAGTCTCATTCCATCCAACTCAATATATGAACCAGCATCTTGTTGACCAGACACAACATTGTAATTACTTGCTATGAATGGTCCACTAACATTTAATCCCAAAGTATTCCTATTAAAATTAGCAATCAAGACACCTAACCCATTAAAAATACTCAGCCCTCTCTTTCTGGTATATCCCCCATTATAACCAGCATAGTTTATAACCAAATCTACATCAGCATCCATACTACTTTCTTCAATCGAGTCTGCACGAAAACAAAAAGTTCTTGAAGGATTAGCTATTTTAACGTAAGTATTTTCTAGCTCCAATACTGCCCTATTCCCAACCCCTGGAGCAGAAGATCCATTAGCAGTTAAAGATTCATTCAACCAAATTTTGATTTTATTGAGATTTGTGTTGGAATTATGTTCAGTAGTTACATAGTGTGAATAACCTCCACCGTTATAGTCAAATTGTATCTGCTTACTAGCATTAGAACCTATTGCATTGCCACCAGAAAAAAGGCCGAAGAAAGCATTAAACCCTTGAGTAAATATTGCTGATA
>ERZ724522.592-NODE-592-length-22511-cov-14.277164_pt1 | contig 22511 bp, 24 predicted proteins | sample MGYA00376055_ERZ724522 | MGnify/ENA primary metagenome ERZ724522 (study PRJEB28724, sample SAMN07190884) | wastewater metagenome | isolation source: effluent of sewage treatment plant in Hong Hong | place: Hong Kong | collected 2016-03-17 ...
GACGCTTGGCAGGCCGAGGAAGCCGGCAGTCGCTAATGCTCTGTGACATCGCCCTCAAGACATTGGAGCGCGCCGCCGAGGTCACTCGGCGACGGCTCGTCAAGAGCACCCGCCCGCACTGGCGGGGCAACCCGCGCTTCGGCGTGATTCGGCACCGCTACATCGCCCTGCGCGCAGAGGACGAGCCCGGCTCATGGCAGGGCGGACCACTACCGGGGCCACACATGATCGACGAGTTGACAGACAAATCTGGAGGGGAGCAATGACCCCCGCCGAACTCAAATCCGCACGACACGCGCTTGGTCTCTCCGTCCGGCAGATGGCGCAGATGCTCGACACCGACGAGCAGACCGTGCGTCGCATGGAGATGGAGCCGGACCGCTCGACCGCGAGGCCGGTCGCAGCGCGCATGGCCAGACTGATCGCAGCATATGTTGCCGGATACAGGCCGTCCGACTGGCCTCAGATTTCAAACTGAGACACCACCCGAAATTATGGCCGCTTGACAGCCCTAACCCTACGGGTTAGAGTTGGCCACTGATTTGCGTTTTGGCCCCGTGGCTATGCCGCAGACCTATAGGTCCGGGGGAAGCGCCCAACGCCGCGACTGTGGCGACGGGGGCTTTTTGTCTGAGTTTCGAGGGGCGCGCGTGAGCGAACCCGGTTAGAGCAGACCGACGGCCGGAAAGCGCGCATCAGGGATATGTCGTCTAGGTTAGCGAGCCGACAAACAGGGTAGCGGTCACTGGCGGGGATCGGCGCAAGCCGGTTTAAGGAATTCCCGAGCAACCGGAGGCAGACAGCTACAGCCGACCGACAGAACCGGGGTCGCGCCCGGCCCTCGTTTGAATCCTATCGCCCGCATGGAGGGCGTGAGAGATGAGCGCAGCGTGTACAATCTATTTTCAGGAGTCTTTCATGCTTCCCTCTGAGTTCAAGGCTTGGTTTGACGGCTTCACTGAAGCGATGGACAAAGCCCCCACGCAGAAGCAGTGGGCGCGCATCAAGGAGCGCGTTGCGGAGATTGATGGCAAAGCGGTAACGCACACCGTTTACGTTGACCGCTATGTGAATGCCTACCCGCCGGGCTACTGGCAGCGCTGGTATCCTTACAGCGGCTGGGCTTCTTCCAGCAACAATTTGTCGTCTGGCGTCGCCTATGCGCAGAACTGTTCGCAAGCAATGGACGCATCCGCAGCTTTGGCAGCGCTTAGCCAGTTCGATAGCCACGCGGCTATGAACGCCATTGGCAAAGCAGACGCTGCCCTTCTTTCGTGAAGATTGGCCAATCGGTTGTCCGAGGTGTCGCCATTAATGTGGTCGATAAACGCAATGGGCCAGCGGCCAAAGCCATCCGCTATCTCGACAGCACGGGATACCGCAGACCGATGAATGAGAGCCCGTAATGCTCGGTAATCTTTGGTCGCCAGTTTCCGCAGAGAACGCGAACCAGCCCCAAGGGACGCTCCTGGGTGGTGGCGCTTCGCTTGCTGGCGGCTATTCGCTTGGCGGCAGCAATGGGAACATGGCCCCCGACCAGCAGCAGCCTTTCCAGACTATCTACCGCCTCCCGCAGACCAATGCCGCTGGACAGCCTCAGCAGCCTCAGCAGCCGCAGCAGGATCAACGGCAGCTTCTTGGGCAGGCTAACGGTGCTGCCCCGATGCCCCCGTCTGGCGCTAACCCGCCCGCTCTTGATGGCACGGTCGGCGGGAACATGTCTCCCGCGCAACCCGGGCCGATATGGAATGACTACGGCTCAGGCAACCCGGTTCAATCTGGCTACGCGATAGACGCATCAGGCAAGCCCATGCAGCAGCCGGGCGGGTTTAATTCCAATCCACAACAGGGTTCGCTTTCCTCGCTCGGCAAGTCCATTCCGAACGGCGTCCAGCAAGGTATGCAGCAATATGCCCCGCTGGCGCAGATGGGTGGCGGCTTTGGGTTCTGAGGCAAATGGCGCGACCGTCTAGCTACAAGCCAGAATTTGCCGAACAAGCCCGAAAGCTCTGCCAGCTTGGTGCAACAGACATTGAATTGGGCGATTTCTTCGGGGTTCGCAGGGAAACCATATGGGCTTGGTCTCAAAAGCACGAAGAGTTTTCTAACGCCCTAAAGGCAGGCAAGGAAGCCGCTGACGAGCGCGTGACGCAATCGCTGTATCACCGTGCGGTTGGCTACACCTTCGATAGTGAGAAGGTTTTCCAGTTCCAAGGCGATATTGTCCGCGCTCCGACCAAGGAGCATGTGCCACCCGATACGACCGCCATGATCTTCTGGCTGAAGAACCGCAGGCCGCAGGAATGGCGCGACAAGCGAGAGATTGAACATTCAGGCGCAATCGACTTCAACAACGCCACTGACGAAGAACTCGCCCGAATTGCAGGCATTGGCCGCGCGGGAGCTTCTGTGGCGGAGACTGGCGCGAAGAAGCCTCACTGAGTTTGCCCGCTCGCAGGGCTTGGAACCGGCTCCGCATCACCAGTTGCTGATAGACGAACTGGAGAAGCTGGAAAGCGGGGAAAATGACTTTCTCCTCGTGGAAATGCCGCCCGGCTCTGCCAAGTCCACCTATGTCAACTGGCTGTTCCCGGCCTGGCATGTGGCGCGGAACAAGGGCACGAACGTTCTCACGGCTTCGCATTCGAGCGAGCTTGCAGAGAGATGGGGCAGGCGGACGCGAAACCTGTTGCAGGCGTCAAGCAATCTGCTGGCTGTGAACGTCTCGGCAGACAGCGGCGCGGCTTACAGATGGGCGACCACGGCGGGTTGCGAGTATTACGCGGTCGGCGTTGGCGTCGGCATCATGGGCTTTCGTGCTGACCTGGGGATTATTGATGACCCATTCGGATCGCGTGAGGATGCCGAGAGCAAGCGCATCCGCGACAAGATTTGGGAATGGTACGTCAACGACTTCAGTTCGCGTCTCAAGCCCGGTGCGAAGCGCGTCATCATGCACCAGCGATTCCATGAGGACGACCTCGCGGGTCGTGTCGTTAAGCAACTCGATGCACTCGGACGCCCTTATCGTAGGCTCAAGATTAGAGCCGAAGCAGTTGACGAAGATATCCTCGGGAGAAAGCCCGGCGAGTTCCTGTGGGATGATCCGACCGGCTACGACTATGGCCGCTTCCTCCGGGACAGAAAGTTAGAGAGCGACGCTCGCACATGGTCTGCGCTCTATCAGCAGGAGCCAACGCCAGAGGAAGGCGACTACTTCCGGCGTGAATGGCTTATCCCGGTTGAGAAGCTGCCCAAGGCGTCTGACCTTCGCGTGTATGGCGGCTCTGATTATGCGGTGACTTCGCAGGGCGGGGATTACACGGTTCATGCCGTGATCGGGCTTGATGCAGATGAGAACCCGTATCTGCTGGACCTTTGGAGACAGCAGGCTTCGTCCGATGTGTGGGTGGACGCTTGGTGTGATCTGGTCAGGCGCTGGAAGCCGCTCGAATGGGCGGAGGAGCAAGGCCAGATCAAATCTGGTGTTGGCCCGTTCCTTGAGAAGGTAGCGCGAGAGAGAAGCGCCTATTGCGTTCGCTCGCAGTTCCCAACGAGAGGGGACAAGGCGGTTAGAGCGCAGTCCATTCGTGGGCGCATGGCAATGCGAGGGCTTCGCATCCCGGCCTTTGCGCCGTGGCGGAATGAGTTCGAGGCTGAGTTGTTGCGCTTCCCTGCTGGTCTGCATGACGACCAAGTGGACGCTATCGGCCTTGTTGGTCAGCTATTGGACAAGACGGTAGGCGCTCACCGCAAGACCAAAGAGAAGCCAGATACACACAGCGGATACGCGTCCATCGACCGCAGCGGCGACAGAGACGAAGCCTCTGGGCTTACGATGTAAGGAACTACACAAATGGCTGGTGGCTATAACACGGGGCAGGCGACTGTCGGCACGAGCGCGACACTCATTGCGGCTGCCCGTGCGGGACTCAAGGTTGTGAGTTAATTGATGCAAGCCGCCTCTGCCGTGGAATATCCCGGCCGAAACAACAGCAACCCGCTAGGCACTCCCGAACTGGAAGAGGGGCTGGACCTCGTTCAGCTTCGTAAGCAGTTCACTGACTACGCCACGGTCAAGATGGAAGAGATTGACGAGAACCGTCAGTCGAACCGTTACTACCACGGCGAGCAGTTGACCGAAACGCAGCGCAAGGTGTTGAGGCAGCGCGGTCAGCCGGAAGTCATCTTTAACCGCTCGGCAAGGAAGGTGAATGGCATCGTCGGCGTGGTGATGAAGCTGCGCAACGATCCGAAGGCATTCCCCCGCACGGCCAAGAGCCAGAACGGCGCTGACCTTGCAACGGCGGTCCTGCGCTATGTGCTGGACACCAGCCAGTGGAAGGATATCGAGGTTGATAGTGTACTCGATAGCTGCAAGGGCGCGTTCGGCGTCTGCGAGCTTTCGCTTGAGGAAGGCGATAACGAAGACCCGGATATCGGCGTCAAGTATGTTGACCCGGTTACGTACTTCTACGATCCGCGCTCAATCCGTCCTGACTTCTCGGATATTCGCTATGATGGCGTTTCCCGTTGGGTGAGCGAGGAAGAGCTAGACGAAATGTTCCCCGGCTCCGGGGAGAAGATCGCGCAGGATTCATCCGGCTACGAGACGACAGCGCATGACTATGACCGTCAGTATCTCTGGATCAACGAGCGCAAGAAGATCAGGCTCGTTGAGCATTGGTACAAGCACGAAGGCCAGTGGAAGTGGTGCATCTACGCCAACTGGACAATCCTCGCGCGTGGGGATAGCCCCTTCTATCTGAAGACCGGCAATGTCTGGCAGACGCGTTCGCGCTATGTGAAGTTTGCTTACTCGGTTGACCCGGACGGCCAGCGCTATGGCCTGATGCGCAACCTGAAAGGCCCGCAGGACGCGATCAATCAGCATCGCTCCAAGGCCATGCACATCATGAACACGCGGCAGATATTTGCCCGCCGTGGCGTGTTCCCCGATGTGGAAAAGGCTAGGAAGGAAGCGGCTCGACCAGACGGCTTTCTTGAGTACGATGGCAACCCTGACGAATTTCGGATTGAGCAGCCGAACCAAGAGTTCCTTCAGCAGACGCAATATTTTCAGGACGCGAAAGAGGAAATCGAGAACTACGGGCCGTCGCCTGCCATCGTAGGAACGAACGTCAATCAGCGTTCTGGCCGTGCGCTTGCGATGATGCAGCAGAACGGCATCGCTGAGCTTGGCCCGTTCCTGAAGAACTATCGCACCTGGAAGATGGAACTCTATCGCTCCATCTGGTGTACGGTGCAGCGCACCTGGAATGCGGAAAGGTACATTCGCATTTCGGATGACCAGGAGATGGCGCAGTTCATTCAGGTCAACGGGATGCAGCTTGGCCCTGATGGTATGCCGCAACTGATCAACCACATCGCGTCGCTTGACGTTGATATCGTGCTTGATGAGGGGCCGGATACCACGAACGTCATGGGCGACGCCTTCGACATTCTGTCGTCGCTGGCGCAGCAGAACGTCCCGATCCCGCCGCAAGTCTTCCTTGAGCTGTCGCCGCTCCCGAAGACGGTCAAGGACAAGGTGAACGGTCTCCTGAACCAGCCGCCAAGCCCGCAACAGCAACAGCAACAGCAATTGCAGATGCAGGGGATGGCCGCGAAGGTCGCCGACGTTCAGGCCGGCGCGATGAAGAAGCAGGCCGAGACGCAGAAGATCGTGCAGGAAGCGCATCTCGCGCCGATGCAGGCGATCCACGAAATGACGCAGGATCGGAACGAGAGCCTGTTGCGCGAGCGTCAGGCCCGGCGCGACGACATGCGTGGGCTGGCCGACCTTGGCCGGCAGGACCGCGACGCGGCGCACAGTCGCGAGATGGACATGTTCGACGCCGGTATGCGGGTTCAGCAGGCCGAGCACGATCAGGCGATGCAGCGTGCGCAGTTCCGTGACGGGATAGACGCGCGCCGCGAGGCGACGCAGGCGCCCGGCAGTGGCTGACACACTGTACGGCCTCGGGCAGGAATTGCGCCCCTACGAGCCGACTTGGCGGGACACGCTGGCCGGGCTGTTGATGGGGAGCGATCGCGCCAGCCCGGAACGCTCGTCTCTTGTCGAGGGGCTGATCGGGTCGCGCGGCCTCGGGAATACAGGCGTGTCGGCGGTCGATCTTACGCCGGCTGGCCCGGTTTTCGGTTTACAGGAAGGTATCCAAAACAACGACAAGATCGAAGCTGGTCTGAACCTCGCGGCCATCTTGGCAGGTGGCGCGCCGTTTGCCAAAGCGGCTGCAAAAGCAGTGCGGTCGGAAGCCGCGAGTCTGCCGGAAATACTGGCTTACAGGACCGCTTCGTTGTATAATCCTCCGGTCAAACCGCCGCGCGCTTTCGAGCTGGATTATCCGGCTGCGAAATGGCCGAACGGAGCGTCAACCGATGGAAACGGACGCCTCACACACACAATCGACGGGGACCCGATCTCCGCAAGATATGTCGCCGGACGAATTGCGGATGGCGGGGGCGACGTGGCGCTTTCGCGTGAAGCACTGGACGAGATCGCAAAGGCGGGAACTGGCGAGGCAATACATCCGGTTCCGGCGTCCACGCTCCGGGGTGACGTGGGCCGTGTCGAGGTAAACAAATACAGCCGCATGCCGGAACGTGTCGAGGTTGCCGCCTCGCTTGATCCTGAAAAATACGCCCGTGTTTCGGCCCACGAAATCGGTCATGTCATCGATCAGGTCGCCGGCGAACTGCCGACGACCGCCGTCATGAACGAATTGAAGGGCGCCTACAACACGCTGAGCACAGGCCGCGAGCGCTCCACCAACCTGATGGGCCCGCAGCACGTAGGCTACAAGGACGCAGACGTTCCGCGCGAATTGTGGGCCGAGTTAGTCCGGGCGTATATGGCCGATCCCAATTACGCGAAGTCCGTCGCCCCGAAGGCTGCGAAGGCGCTGCGCAAGGCCGTCAACACCAATCCCCGCCTGAACAAGACGATCCAGTTCAACAGCATCGGCGCGCCTGCGGCCTTCTGGGCCATGCCCGGCCCGGATCAGGATCAGCAATAGAGTTCGTCCGCCCCACGTCACGGGGCCGGTTCCGATCCGTCCGTCAACAGATCGCATCGCCATCGTCGGGGCGTTAACCGGCGTTCCTCGTCCTCTCGACGTTACAGAGAAAGCAGAAACACATGATGACGGAACAGACTGGCGGGCCGGGTGGCTCGCTTGAAAGCGACGACACGTTTGACAAGTTCGCCCCGCTCGACATGGGCGGCGGTGAGGCCCCGCAGGAAACTGCGGAAGCCCCGGTTGAAGCGCAGGCAGAGACCCCGGCAGAAACGCCGGTCGAAGCCAAGGAACCTCCCGCCCAACCCGTAGCACAGCAGCCGCAAGAGGACGCACACCGCGTCCCCCTTCGTGAGCTTCTGGACGAACGGGACAAGCGTCAGGCTCTACAGCGCCAGATCGAGGAACTGCGTCGGCAAGTCCAGCCGAAGGAAGCCCCCAAGGCCCCGGAGTTCTGGGAACAGCCGGAAGGCAACATTGACCATCGTGTGCGGCAGGCGGTCCAGCCTCTTGTGCAGGAACTTATCATGCAGCGGGAACAGACTTCCCGCGCGCTCGCCGCGATGAAGCATGGCGAGGATAAGGTCAACGAAGCCTTCGAGGATATGAAAGCCCGCATTCAGGCGGGGGACCAGTCCGCGCAGTTCGACTACCAGCGTGTCATGGCGCAGCCGAACCAGTATGACGCCCTTGTGCAGCTTCACCAGCAGCGCAAGGCTCTTTCCGAGATCGGCAATGATCCCAACGCTTACCGCGAGAAACTTCTTGCGGAAGCGCTGAACGACCAAGCCTTCCTTGCGAAGGCGCTGGAAGCAGCCAAGGCCAAAGCCGCGTCGTCTCCCTCCGTCGTCACCTACGCCGCCCCCGGAAAGGCCAAGGGTCTGCCGTCCATAAGCAATGTGGGCGCAGCCGGGTCAGTGGGGGCTTCCAACGCAGATATCAGCGACGACGACATGTTCGACAAATGGGCGAACGGGCGCTGATAAGCCTCTAAGGAATTAAGAGATGGCTTTCACGACTGCCGGTACGAATACCGAACTCATCAAATATGCCCGCGATGTTTGGGCGCGCGGCTACATCCGCGAGAACCGTCTGGTCAAGTACCAGGGCACGGGCGTCAACTCGATCATCCGTCTGGTCAAGGACCTCGCGGGCGACGGCAAGCAGATCAACGTCCCGTTGGTCGATATCCTCAACGGATCGGGCAAGGGTTCGGGCACTCTGGTCGGCAACGAAGAAGGCATCGACAACTACGGTTGTTCGATGTGGGCGGACTGGCTGCGCCACGCTGTTGCGTGGGACAAGGCGACCAACAAGGACAACGCCCTGAACTTCAAGAGCCTTGGCGTTCCGATGCTCAACCAGTGGTACAAGCGCAAGCTCAAGGAAGAGACTATCGACGCGATGCTGAGCATCCCGACGAACTCGACCCCAACCGGCTTCCGTGGCGTCTCTGGCGCTCGCGTCAATGGCATCAAGTGGTCTGACGCGACTGCGGGCAACAAGAACTCGTGGGTGACTGCGAACTCTGACCGCGTTGTGTTCGGCTCGCAGTTGTCGAACTACTCGGCAACGTTTGCGACCGCCGCAGGCAACGTCGATACGACCAATGACCGCATGTCGGCCAACGTCGTGTCGCTGATGAAGCGCGTGGCCATGTCCACGACCTCGAACAAGATCACCCCCGTCTCCGTGGGTGAGGACATGCAGGAAATGTACGTCCTGTTTGTCGGCTCGAAGTCCATGCGCGACCTCCGCAACGACGATGCCATTCAGGCAGCGATGCGCGAAATGATCGTCAAGTCGGAGAAGGGATTTGCCAATCCTCTGTTCCGCAACGGCGACATTTGGTGGGACAACGTTCTGATTACGGAAATCCCGGAAATCGATGAACGTCTGACCCTCTCCGGCATCGGTGCGGCGTCCTCGGATGTTGTCCCCGCGTTCCTCTGCGGCGCTTCGGCTATGGCCCTTGTTACGGGTCAGATGCCGCGCCCGACGCAGCGCAACGAGACGGACTACGAGTTCCTGACCGGCCTCGGCATCGAAGGCCAGTACGGCATTGGCAAGGTTGCCAAGGTTCCGGCTGGCGGTTCGGCATTGAAAGATTGGGGAATGTGCACGGCGTTCGTTTCAGCAGTCGCTGACGCTTAATAGTTTTCTAGGAGTATACGGTATTCTGTGGTATAAAGTGTGACCGTCAATTTCGGCCACACGGAGCCACAGAATGCCGAAGCCTAGGAAGCTCACAGCGGAGATTGTCCGAGCCCTTCTGTCTTACTCGCCAGATACCGGCGAACTGAAATGGGAGGAGCGTTCGGAGGAATGGTTCCCCGGTACGGTTAGCCGCACTCCTGCACATGCCTGTAGGCAATGGAACGCGACACATGCCGGTAAAACACCGGGGACTGTCGATACTTGGGGGCATACACAAATCAAATTGTTCGGTCGCCTCTACGGCGCGCACAGGTTGATTTGGCTCTACATGACGGGCGAATGGCCGAAAGACCAAATCGACCACATCGACTGCAACCCTTCGAACAACAAGTGGGCCAATCTACGACCCGCCACTAACCACGAGAACGGCAGAAACCAGCGCGCCCCACGTAACAACAGTAGCGGCGTTAAGGGCGTCTCGTGGTCCAAGGAAAAGCGCAAGTGGGTGGCGTACATCACAGTTGACCGCCGCCGTATCCATTTGGGCCAATTCGACAACATCAATGATGCAGAAGCGGCATACGCCAAAGCGTCAAAGCAATATCACGGCGACTTTGGCCGTGTCTCTCGAAAGGAATAAATATCATGGCTGATCGTAACGCATGGACGACGGCGACTCCTACCGTTGGTAAGGGCTTCGCGCGTCAATTGCAGGCTTTCGGCGGGCAGATTTCCCTTGTTACGGGCGACCTTGCCCTCAACAAGACTGTCTCACTGTTCAAGGTTCCTGCGAACTTCGTTTGCACCTCTGCGTCTGTCTACGTGACCGACATGGACACGAGCGGCTCTCCCGCTCTCGTGTTCTCGATTGGTGACGCGACCACGGCTGCGCGCATCGTCTCTGTCTCGACCGCTGGTCAGGCTGGTGGCGCTGCGACTGTTGTCGCGACGTTCCCGCCCTACACCTACACGGCTGAGACGGAAATCCTGTGGACCACGACCACGGCGGCTGCGACCGCTGCTGCTGGCACCGTGACCATCTTCCTCACTGGGTACATCGACTGATCATGAGCGCTTTCGTCACATACCTTGCGCCGGAAGGCGACGAACTCTCAGTGTCTTGGCTTGGCTACACGTTTAACGACGGCGAGCCGGTAGAAGTCACAAATGAGCATCTGATCACCAAAGCACGGGGAAACCAGTGGTTTGATGTTGAGGAAGTGGCGAAAGCATCTGAGGCGGTTGAAGTGCTTGAGAAGCGCAGGCCGGGACGACCCCGCAAGGTTGTCGTCCCGGTTGTTGCTGCCGAGGCTGACCAGGCCCCGGCTGTTGAGCAGGAAGCCCCTGCCGAACCTCCGGTGGACAATGCCGAAGTCGGCGCGTGACCTCTACAATCGTTCGCTAGAACTGTTGGGTGTTGCGGCGGCGGGGCAAGCCCCCGCTGCTGAAGACTGGCAGGCCATGCGCGATACGATTGGGCCTCTGCTTGAGGAATTGCGCGTTACGGAGGCGGCTAACATCGTCCTCACGGCGGGCAATGAAAGCGCGACGGATATCCCCGATGAATGCTTCGGGCCTCTGTCTATCATTCTGGCGAACGATGCTGCGCCCGGCTTCGGCCAACCCATGCTGACCGGGACGGATCGTGAAGTGAAGCTGATACGTCCTCTGAGGGCTACGACCTACGGGAACTATCAGGGCTTCACGCAGGACGTGAACTTCTTCTGATGAAGCAGGCAGCGATTAAGTTCGCAGCGAACTCCTCGCCCGGTGAACGCTCCCAACTGTCTGGCGCTCGGCTGATCAACGCCATTGTTGAAAAGCTCGGGACCGAACAAGTTATCGTCAAACGCGCCCCGGGCCTCAAGAAGTACTCCACCTCAATTGGCAGCTTTTCGCATTGCCGTGGGATTGTGGAGGTCAACGACACGACCGCGTTGATTGTCTACAACGAGTACGTGGAGCGGGTTTCGATATCAACGGGCTCGCCTGTCCATACGATCATGGGGCTTCTGCCCGGCTCGGACTTGGTGACGGTTGCCAAGAACAATGCGGCCACGCCTGACATTGTGTGCGTGTCCCCGATCAGCGGGCCGTATGTTCTTTCAACCACGGGCGCTCCGTCTGGATATCCCGATGCAGACGTTGAGTTCCCCAACTCCGTTTGCTTTCTAGACGGCTATTTCTTTTTCTCCTACCGAACTGGCAAGTGCATTGCGTCGGGGCTGAACACGACGGCGATTAACCCGCTGGACTTCGCCATCATGGAGTCGAATTCCGGCGGAATGTATCGCGTCGTTGCCTTCAACGAGTCGCTGTATATGTGCGGCCCGGATGGCATGGAACAATGGGTCAACAACGCCAACCCAACAGGGTTTCCGTTCTCCCGTTCCGCCGTCATCCCTTCTGGCATTGCTGGCACATACGCAATCGCAGGCTTTGAAAGCGGGTTTACCAAGTCGCTGCTCTACGTTGGGACCACGAACATGGTCTACCAGTTGAACGGCGTTACTCCGGTTCGCATCTCCACGCACGACGTTGAGCGGGACATTCAGAACCTAGCCGACAAATCCACGATACGTTGTTTCGTGGCGATGAACAACGGCCACGCCTTTTGGGTGATGAAGTCCCCTGAATGGACATGGGTCTATGACCTTCTGACCTCTTCATGGCAGGAGCGGCAGTCGTATGGGTCGAAGACATGGCGGGCGGAAATGTCTGCCCGCGTGTTTGGGGACTGGCTATTGGGCGACGGGGAGAACGGGAAGCTCTACCGCCTCGACAACATGACGTATGCAGAGGACACGTTACCTCTGGTGTACGATGTGACAAGCCTCCCGGTTGATGATTTCCCGCAAAGGCAAACTGTCGCTCGTGCTGATTTTGCCCTTGCCCCTGGCACGGGCCAAGCGGATGGCGCGACTGATCAGGTCATAGACCCATCCGCATGGATATCGTGGAGCGACGATAGCGGCGCGACGTATGGCACCCCGGTTGAACGGAAGATCGGCCAACAGGGCGCATATGCCCGCCGCATCTACATCAACCGTTGTGGTCGAACGAAGGCTCTCGGCAGGCAATGGAATATCAAGGTTAGCGATCCTGTGTACGCGGGCATTCAAGGCGGCGTGATGCAGGACACAGTGCAGGCGATGTTCTGATGGCGGCGACACGCAAGCTGCCCCCGCTTCCCCCGCCAAATGTTCCGATGCTCGAAGCGGACGGCAAGACGCTGACCAAGGAATATCGCGCGTTCTTCATCGCGCTTCTGGCCGCAATGGTCGAACTCCAGACACTTCTTTAGGACGAACAATGAACGCCTATCCAAGCGCGGCGGAAATCGACCGCTTGCTTAGCTATGACCCAAACACTGGCGAGTTCCGGTGGAAGGCTCGCCCAGATGACGCGGCATTCACTACGCGCCGCGCTGGTACGGTTGCGGGTAAGTTGACCGAGTACGGATATATCCAAATCCGCGTCATGTACCAGTATTGCATGGCGCATCGCCTCGCATGGATTTTGACGCATGGCGTTGAGCCAGAAGGCGATATTGGTCACATCAATTTAAATCGCGCCGACAATCGTGCGGTCAATCTGCGGCAATGCACACGCTCGCAAAACAAAGCCAATACCGTTGCGCCGGTTACAAATTCTTCTGGTGCGAAGGGTGTCAACTGGTTCGCGAAGGCGGGGAAATGGCGGGCGCGCATCAAGGTCAACGGTAAGGAACATCACCTCGGTCTGTTCGCGGAGAAAAGCGATGCGATGGCAGCGTATGCCAAAGCAGCCGCGCTCCACTTCGGCCAATTCGCGAGGGCAGCATAATGTCTTTATTCGGCGGAAATAGCGGCGGCAATCAGGCGTCCAATTATGGGCTTCTGATTAACGCCCTCAATACGCAGGCTGCTTACGACAACCTGAACAAGTGGCATGACGTAGCGCGCGGCGATCTTACCGCGCACAACTACTGGCAACCTGGTTACGACGCTGCCTATGGATCGAACGGGCAGGGCGGTTCGCTGGCGATGCTTCAGAACTCGCTTGGCCTGAATGGTCAGACGGGTCGCGATGCCGCCATGCAGGCGTTCCAAGGATACAACCCCGGCTATCAAGCAGCACTTGATGCCGGTGTGCAGGCCCGTGATCGTTCGGCTGCATCGAGGGGAATGCTTGGTTCTGGCAATCAGGCGATGGCCTTGCAGAAGTACGGGCAGGACTTGCAAAACCAGAATTACGGAGACTGGCAATCCAAGATTGGCGGTCTGACGCAGCTAGGTTCGCAGGCTGCTGCTGGCATGACGGGTCAGCAGAACAACCTTGCCAATCTGGATATGGGCTTGGGCAACTCGTTGTCTGGTCTGTACCAGAACATGGGTGGCCAGGCTTCCAAGATGGCTTATGACGGTTCGATGGCCGATAGCGCCGCGAATGCGCAGGGCCAGAAGAACCTCTTTAGCGCAATCACTGGTGGCCTCAACCTTGGGGCTAATCTCTTCGGGATGCTTTAATGAGCTACGTACCCGATCTTGACGCCAATGGTATGCTCAGCAGCCTTGGCTCAACGATTGCAAACAACGTCAAGCAGTATCGTCAGAAGCAGCTTCTTTCCGAACTTGGAAAGGATTTGATGGGCGGCGACTATCAGTCTGCTGCGTCGAAGGCGCTGGCTGCTGGCGACATGCAGACCGGCTTGAAGCTGATGGAACTCCACCAGCAGCGGCAGAACGCGGCTGCATTGCCGGGGCTGTTGCAGGGGCCTTCGTTCGGTCAGCAGCAGCAGGCCGCGCCTCAGCAGACCGGCGACGGGTCGGGCGGCGACTATTTCAAGAAGCTTGCAGCGGTCGAGAGTGGCGGCAACCCGAATGCGGTTAGCCCCACGGGCGCTAAGGGCGTCTTCCAGTTCATTCCCTCAACATGGAAGCAGTACGGCGGCGGGGCCGATGTTATGGACCCCAATGCGCAGTTTGTTGCGGTCCAAAGGCTCACTGCCGATAATCGCAGCGCGCTTGCGTCTGCCCTTGGGCGTGAACCCACGGCGGGCGAACTGTACCTTGCTCACCAGCAGGGCGCGGGCGGCGCTATCAAGTTGCTGTCCAACCCCGGCGCGACGCCGGCTGAGTTGGGCCTTGGTCGCAACGTCGCGGTAAACGGCGGCAATCCGAATGCGCCCGCTGGTCAGTTCGTCCAGAAGTGGACAAGCAAGTTCGATGGCGTTGCCTCCCCGCTGGCGTTTGGCGCGCGTGATCAGGCTACGGCTCCTGCCAATGTCGCCTATGCGCGGTCTGCCGCTGCCCCCGCCGCATCCTCGGAAGACGATGGCGAGGAAGACAAGCCCGCTGCTGGCGCACAGGTGGCGCAGGGCACTGTCCCCGCCGTTCCTACGCCTGCCAAATCCACCAAGACAGACGACAGCGAGAACACGGCCAAGATTGCCGCGCTGCGCGACTATCAGACGAAGCTAACCACGGCGCTTGCCACGGTAACGGGCGAAGGTCCGAAGGCTGCTATCACCGCGCGCCTCACTCAAGTGCAGAAGCAGCTAGACGACCTGAAACCGGATAAAGAGAAATTCCAGATCATCAAGAATGAGGACGGCTCGATTACGGCGGTCAACAAGACTGACCCCTCGCAGTTCCAGAACATTCAGATCGGCAAGCCCAAGAGCCAAGCGGAGTACGACACGCGCAAGGTTCTGGCCGATGACATGGGCCTGTCCGGGTCGGCGCGTACTGGCTTCCTCGCCAACGGAAAAATCCCCGATCAAATCCGTGTGCTGCGCTCTGGTGATCAGGCTATCGGCCCGACTGGTGAAATCATTGCCAAGAACGAAGGCGGCGGCGCGAACGGGACTATCTCGGATGAAAACGCGGACTTCCTTGCGGAGCGCGTGGTGGCTGGCGACAAGCAGGCGTTGGTTGGTCTCGGGCGCGGCGCGCAGGGCGCGAACAATCTCGCCAAGGTCCAGCAGATGGTTGCGCAGAAGGCCAAGGAGCGCGGCCTAGACGCGGGCGACATTCTTTACAACCAGGCGAAGCAAGTTGGCGCGACGCAGGAACAGCGGACGTTCGGCAACCAGACCGCCCGCATGTCTACGTCCTCGGTAGAGGCGCAGGGCGCTATCACGCTCGGCAGGCAAGCGTCCGAACTGGTCCCGCGCGGCAATTGGGTTCCAGTCAACAAGGCGATCCAGCTTTATCAGGCCAACACCAGCTCTCCCGAACTTGGCAAGTTTGCTGCGGCTAACCTTGCGATCATCAACACCTACGCCCGCGCGATCAATCCGAACGGCCAACCGACTGTCGCGGACAAGGAACACGCCAGCCACATGCTGAACACGGCCACGAGCCAGAAGCAGTACAACGCTGTCCTTGACCAGATGCAGCAGGAAATCGACATGGCGCACAACTCGCCTGCGATTGCCAAGCGCGGCCTTGAGAACATCCGCAAGGGCAAGCCGTTCATGGACGGCATTAGTGATCAGGAAATCTTTGGCCACGGCGGCGGGGCCGGTGCGCCGAAGTCTACCAACGGCGGCACGACCAAATCCGGCATCAAGTGGAGCGTTGAATAATGCCCACTCTGAATATCGGCGGTCAGAAGGTCAGGGTAGACGATAGCTTCCTGCAACTCTCCCCGGAGGACCAGAACGCAACCGTTGATGAAATTGCCAAGTCATTCGCGGCCAAGCGCACGGGGACGATTGGCGAGACTGTCGATGCTGCTGTGCGTGGCGCTGCTAATGCGCTTACATTCGGCTTCGCAGATCGTCTTGCGGCTGGCGCTGGCGCTGCTACGGGCATCGGTGGCGAACGGGGCGAATATGAAAAGAACCTCGCCACCCAACGTGCGATCGACAAGGCCAATCTGGAAGAACACCCGATTGCCACGATAGGCGGCGAACTGGCAGGTGGCTTAGCATTGCCTGTAGGGGCCGCTGCACGGGCGGCGACCATGCCCGGCAGGATTGCCGCTGGCGCAGGCATGGGCGCGGCCCAGGGCGCTCTATACGGCGCAGGATCATCCCCCGATCTGACTAACCTCCCCCAGGTGGCGGGCAACATGGCTGCGGGTGGCGCGGTCGGCGGTCTAGTCGGCGGCGTTGCCCCGCCCCTTGTCGAGGGGGCCAGCCAGTTGCTTGGGGCTGCTGCCCGTAAGTCTGGCATCCCCCAAGCCATCGCCGGTCTTCGTAACCCGGAGGGAACCGCTGCTGGCGTCGTCGCTGACGCTATGCGGAGGGACGCCGCTTCGGGCGGAGGAGGGCTGGACCAATACGCTCAGCGCTATGCGCTCAATCAGGGACAGCCAGTAGTCGCCGCTGACATAGGTGGCGATGCGACCCGCCGTCTTGCGCGCACGGCCTCCAATCTTTCCGATGAAGCCGGTCAGACCCTTTCGGGCGTGGTCAACAAGCGTTTTGAAACGCAAGGCCCCCGCATCACCGAGTTTTTGAATGACTTGGGGGCAGGCAACTCGGTACGTACGTTGGATAACCTTCAGGAGCAAGCGAGCGCGGCTCTTAAGCCGCTTTACAAACGCGCCTACACGGAAGGGGATAGACCGCTCTGGACCCCCGAGTTGGAGCGGCTGGCTGGTAGCCCCGACGTTCTCAGCGCCATGAAGTCCGCCGTCGAGACGGGCAAGAGCCGCGCGATCACGGACGGCTACGGGGCGTTCAACCCCGGCGTCAAGATTTCCGATGATGGGCTTGTCACGTTCATGCAAGGGAAGAACGGGGCTCCTGCATATCCAAACCTTCAATATTGGGATTACGTCAAACGGGAACTGGACGATGCGGCCAAAGCTGCGGGGCGCGCTGGCAGGACTGAAGAAGCCAGCCGGATAGGTTCTCAGGCCAAGATGCTGCGCGACACGTTGGACCGTGAGGTTCCCTCGTATGGCGCGGCGCGTGGTGTGGCGGCTACTGCGTTCAAGGCGGAAGATGCTCTTGAGGCTGGCGCTAAGTTTGCCAGCGAAAAAGGGGCCAATCGGGAATACGCCAAGACAATATCTCAAATGTCCGGCCCGGAAAAGAAGCTATTTACTCACGGGTTCCTATCCGAATTGCAAAACAAGATCGGTGAAACGCGCGACCGCCAAAACGTCGTCAACACGATTTTTGCCAGCCCTGCCGCTCGCCAGCGGATCGAGATGGTTGTTGGGCAGGACCAGTATGCCAAGGTCGAAAAGTTCATTCGTGCCGAAACGATCATGGACCAGCTTCGCACGGCTGTTCAGGGCAATTCCACAACCGCGCGTCAGTTGGCGGATATGGCGGCGATTCCCGGCCTTGTAGGCGCAGGCACGTTTGCAGGCAGCGGCGACCTTAAGGATGCTGGCCTAGCGGCAACTGGCGCAGCCGCGCTTCGCCATGGCTCGTCAAAGATCAACGCTAACGTGATGAAGCATGTGGGCGATCTTCTGGCCTCTGAAGACCCTCAGAAAATCCGGCAGGCCATCTCGACCATTAAGGCGAGCAAGCCGCTGCAAGAGACGCTGGCCCCCTTCGCGGGCCGTCTCTCTACCGCACTCATTGCGAACGACGCCGAACGCCGAAAGGCTGGATATCAATGACCGCTTCCAACATCTTCGATCCTCGCCCCACGACCTACTATGACGAAAACGGGCAAATAGCATCCGGAGCAAAGGCGTTCTTCTTTCTTGCCAATACCAATTCGCCTGTGGTGGTCTATGAGGACCAAGCCCTGACCACGCCCCACGCTTTCCCGGTGGTGGCTAATTCCAGGGGCGTCCTTCCGGTTGTCTATGTTCCCTATGCAGCCGGGGCCTATCGGGTTCTCATTCGATCCGCTGCTGACATAACCATCTATGATGCGCCGTATATCGCCAATGACGCGCCTCCATCTTCCGGGGGCGGTCTCGTGGTTACAGCGACGCAAATCTTCCGCACGGGTTTTGCCATGTGGGCTCCGCAGACGGGTCCGCTAGACGGCTTTGTTCGGATGAATGGCCGCACGATTGGCAGCACGAGTTCAGGCGCTACCGAATACGCAGGGGACACCGCGAAGGATTTGTTTGGCTGGCTGTGGAGCAAGATTGCGGACACCTACGCGCCTGTCTCGTCAGGGCGCGGCGCAAGCGCTGATGCAGATTGGAGCGCAAATAAAACGATTGTCGTCCCCTCCATGCAGGGCCGCGTTGCGGTCGGCGCGGATGATATGGGGGCGTCTGCCTCAAACACCATTCAGGTACAGACCACAATCAGCGTTACGAACGGCGTGAATACCGGCACAGCGTCTAGTGCAGCAGGCCTAGCAAGGGGCATGAAGTGTGTCATTGACACCGCCAACAAAATGACGATTTCGGCTATCTCGGGAAGCGTTGTCACATTCACCGCCGTTTATCCCGGATCAACCAATGCTTCCGCTTCTCTTAGGGCATCGTTCTTTCCAGATGCGCAGGCGGCAGGCGCTCCCGGGGGCTCTCAGACGGTCACGCAGACCAAGGCCGAAATGCCCGCGCACGATCATGATTACCACGACCCGGGTCATCAACACGGCTTGCAGGGCCTTGCCGCCTATGCCAACGGCGCAGCGGTTGCGATTTCCGGCGGCGGCACTGGCGGAAATACAGCAACTGCCACGACGGGCATCACGTTCAATTCTGCCGGTCAGGGCCTCCCCACGCAGCTAATCCAGCCGGGCCTGATCGGCACCTATTACATCAAGCTGTGAGGGCCTGATGGCGACGCTCGTTGAATATTTCAAACGCCAGTCCAACAAGGGCAACTGGTCCTTCTCGGATCAGATGTGCGGCCCCGATGGAATCCCCCTTTGGACGACTTCGCCCAATGGCATTTCCGCTACGCTCATTGCGGTAGATCGCAAGGGCTGTATCGGCTTTCAGGTGAGTTCAAACGATGGGACGGACCAACTCACGCTGAGCGCGAACGGCATTATCAATGTGAATGTCATTCCAAATACGCTGAGTTCGGTTCGCGAAGGTCTGTACGACATTCACGCAACGATCTGGTCCGACGATTTCACCGTTAATCGTGTCTATGGGCGTCTTCCAATCTATGAAGGTTTTTCGCCCGTTACGACTTCCACCACAGGGGGGTCCACCGTGGGACCGAAGGTCAAGGTATGGCAACTCAAGATTGCCCTCGTTAACGCAGGCGTCTTTGACACTGTGGATACGGTTGTCTCTCCAACCACGCATGACCCTGCAAATATCGTCTGGACTTCGGGCGGCGATACCACGCTAGGGGATGCGTTCTCCCTTGTCGTTCAAGATGCGCTTGGCTGGACTGATAACCAGATGGCTACGCTCTACAGCGCAGCATCTGCCATCCTCGCAATCTGAGGCCCGCACATGACCAAATTCCTCTTCGATGAGCGGTGGCCTCGGACCATTGTTGGGACCAGCCCGGTGACGGTTACGACTTCAGGACTGACCACAACGGTTGCAATCAATACGGGAGGCGCAACTTACGCGCAGCCTGCGGCAAACGATATTGCAAACCTCAACCCCGTATCGTCGGTTTCGTTCGGCCTCAAGGCGTTCGGAGACTCGATTTCTGCGGGCAAGGGGTCGACTAGCCCCGCCACGCTCGGCTGGGTCGCGCGTCTGGCCGCTGAATACGGCGTGACGGAAAGCAATCTGGCCGTCGAAGGCTATACCAACGTCGACATGCAGACGCGGGTGTTTAACTACCTCACGCCCGCCGACACCAATAATCCCGTCGTCACCATGATGATAGGGGCCAACGATGTTGATTACGTCGGAAACTCCTACTACAACACAGCGTACAAGACGCACCTGTTTGCGTCCGCCGCCTTTGCGGCGTTGCCGAGCGTCGATCAGATCACGGCGACGGATGTTAACACGGTAACGGCTGGGTCATGGTCGAACGACGCGACGTTTTCGAGCATAACCGGCAAGAAATCAACGACGAACGGCAGCACGTACACGGTCAATTTCTGGTCCGCGAGCGGCGTCGTTTATCTGTTTTACGGGTCATATTATTCGAGCGGCGGGACATTTTCGGTCACGCTGAATTCGACGCCGGCCGCGGACCAGATCACGTCGCAGTCCGTGATGACGTCGCAACTCCAGAAGACAAACCTAGCCAATCCGTACCTGACAAGCATCGCGACCACCCAGGGCGTCGCGTTGGCGCGCTACATGGTGCCTAAAGACACGATGATGACGATGCAGATCACCGTCACGTCGGCCACCGGCGCGGGCAACCCTGTCACTATCTACGGCGTCGGCATGCCGCAGAAGCGCCAGCGTGGGCTCTATGCGCCGCGCGTGTTTCTGGCGGGCGCGATCCGCCAGCCCGGCGACACGAACGCGACCGCAACGGCGGCGCTCGACGCCGCCAACAAGTCGGTCGCGCAGACGCTGCAAGCCGATGGCCTCAACGTGAACTTCGTAGACATTCGACAGTACCTGAATTCCTCAACCGACATGTCGAATGTCGCCGTGCAGAACACGCCCGCGGTCGCGCCCGGCTATTACGGGCACCCGAACGACGGGGGCCACAAGCACATCGCGCAGGGGTTCCAGGACGCTATCAATGCGCAGCCGATCCGGCAGGAAACATGGTCGTTTCGAAACCGCCTGACCAACGCGAATTTCGATATCTGGCAGCGCGGAACCAGCTTTACGGTGCCAACCGGCTCGCTCGCCTACACAGCGGACCGTTGGTTTGCGCAGAACGACTCCGGCGGCGATGCGACCGTGACGCAGGCGAGTGCGCCGGCGGGCTTCCGGGGACTCAATGCTATACGCATTCAGGCGCCGATGAGCGCAGGATCCATCGCCGGATGGGGCCAGCGTTTCGAGGGCCAGATGGTCCGTGATCTCGACGGCAAGAACGTCGTCGTTTCGTTCGACCTGTCGCAGTCCGTTTCCGGCGGGGCGACCGCGACGTGGTATCTGCAACTATTCGGAAACACTGCGCTGGACAACGGGACCTTCTCGACCATGCTTTTCAGCACGACGTTCACGCCGCCCGCCTCGGCGGGTGTCGTGTCGATTGCAATTCCTGCCGCGAGCACCGTCGGGTTGAAGTATGGAGCGCATTTCAGGGTCGTCGCGGTCCGAACGTCCGGGTCTGGCACGCTCGACGCCTATCTCGGGTCCGTGCAATTCGAGGCGGATCGCCTCGTCGGTGGAAACTGGAATAATCCGACGCCCTTCGAGTTCCGGCCGCTGCCGGTCGAACTGACGATGTCGCGGCGGTTCTATCAGCGCGTGCCGCTGCAAGGCGTGCTCGGGCAGGCGGTCGCCTCGAACATAATATTCTGCTCCCTCAAGTTCGAGGAAATGCGCGCAACGCCGACCGCAACTCTTCTCAAGACGTCCGTCTCGGGTGCGACGTTCGACCTGTCCGTCGGGTGGAATTTCGTAACGGCGTCGGGCCTGTCAATTACAAACTATGGCGCCCAGCCGAAGTCTGCTTCTTTCCAATGGAGCGGGTTTTCCGGGCTTACGGTTGGCGGTCTTGCGGCCGGGAACGACATTGGTGATCTCGTAGAACTCTCGGCGGAGTTGTGAGGGGCACAATGGACAGTTTGATCTTGACGGCAGGCCCATCCTTCAACCCGTCCGAAACCTATACACTGACGCAACGCGGCGGTGTCGTGCGCGGCTCGGACGGCGCGTTCGTTCCCGAGGACGCGGGCAACGCCGACTGGCGCGCGTTCCTCGCGTGGCGGGCGAGCGGCAGGACGCCTGCCCCAGATCCAGCCCCAGCCGCCCCCGAGGTGCCCGCCGAGGTGCCGCTGTGGGCGCTACGCGCGACGCTCAAGGAGACCGGCAAGTTCGCCGCGATCGACGCGTTCGTGGAGGCGCACAAGGACGACCAGCCGACGCTTTGGGAGGCGTGGAACATGGGAAACACGGTTGTTCGAGATTCGATGCTGATCTCTCAATTCGCGCCGCAATTCGGCATCGACGCCGCCGCGCGCGACGCACTGCTGATCGCGGCCGCTGCCTTGTCCAGCTAGGCCTGACACAGCCATGGCTCCAGCCGACTACATGATCCGGGCGCGCCTCTGCCTCGCGCTGGCGGCGGTCGTCGCCCTCGCGCCGCTCGCGCTGGCGTTTGCGCTATCGCCTGCCCATGCGCAGACATGGAAGAAGCTTAACACCGGCATTGCCCGCGATGTGTCGCCAAATCAGATCGGCGTCGATATCGGGACCAATGCGAGCAGCTATGTCTCGATTGGGAATATCGTGGCGGGGGCGTTTTATCTCCCCTACACGCAAGTGTCCGGTCTCTACCCATATACTGCGATCCTTGCGGCGACTGCTGGCAAGTGGGCAGACCTTCAGTCCGATGGG
>ERZ724522.593-NODE-593-length-22480-cov-38.258863_pt1 | contig 22480 bp, 26 predicted proteins | sample MGYA00376055_ERZ724522 | MGnify/ENA primary metagenome ERZ724522 (study PRJEB28724, sample SAMN07190884) | wastewater metagenome | isolation source: effluent of sewage treatment plant in Hong Hong | place: Hong Kong | collected 2016-03-17 ...
GCCGTCCCGCATCGCCACGCGGCCGTCGGCCCCCAGGATGACGCTGCTCATGGGACGCCCTTCTCCGCGCGCGCCACCGCCGGCAGACCCGGACGGTTGAACGTCCCAGGTCTGCCAGCGCGGCAATCAGGCCGCACAGAATGTCGATGATGATCTCGTGGGTGGTGCGGTAGGGCATGCGCATGCAGCGCCATGATGCCGCCTCCGCCACGCGGGTGACAGGGGAAATCTGCTCAGACGTACTCCAGCGTCGGACCGCCGCCCACGTCGCCCGAGATGCTGGTGAAGGTGATCAGGCCCGACTTGGGCAGGCGAATGAGAACGCCCGGGCCGCATGCCCGAGCGGCAATCGTCACGGGCCGCGAGGCCCGGCTGAAATCCGCCACCCCGCTGTAACCGGCGAGCGTTCCAACGCCGCCGCACTCACCGACCACCAGCGTGCCGCCCCGCATGTTGACCGTGGTGGGCGAGCAGTTGGTGGAATTGATCGTCACCTCCGCCGATCCCTCGATGTTCAGCGTGGTGACGTCCCGGTTGAGCGTCACGGCGCCCGAGCAGGCGGTGATCAGCGTGGTGGTGAAGGAGGCCCCGTCGGCGAACTCCACCCGCCCGCCGTCGATGTAGGCGTTGGTGAGGTCGACGTCGTTGGCGATCCGGACGCTGCCGCGATCGGTCTGGTAAAAGTTGGTGCACTTGAGCGTGGAGAGCGTGAGCACGCCGCCGAAGGCGGGCTGGTTGCGGATCTCATAGATCACGCCCGTGCTGCTGGTGCTGACCAGGTCGATGCGGGGCGAGTTGCTCTGGTTGATGAAGACCCCGGTGTTGGTCTGGTTCACCACCAGCTTGAGCTGGCCCGAGTTGGCCGCCTGAAACGAGCCCGAGAAGCCGGCGGTGATGACGAAGAGCAGCAGATCCGCCGCGGAGAGGTCCGCCGCGTTGAAGTCGGTGGCCCATTTGTTGACGTAGACGGTGTCGCCGCTGGAGGGCGCACCGCCCAGCGCCGTGGCCAGGCTCGGGTCCGAGACAGATGCGTACTTCGTGGCCATGAGGAGACTCCAGAAGTGGTCAGGTGGTCAAGTGGCAGAGTGCTGCCTGCGCTATTCGCTCTTGGTGGTGAGCACGAAGGCGACGTCGAAAAACGCGCCGATCTGCACCGTCGTGGTGTGCAGCACAAGGAACTCGGTGCAGATCGGAAGCCCCGACACGCCCCGCACGCCATCCTCGAGCAGATCGCCGCCGTCGGCAAAGGCGTATCCGCCGCCGGGGAAGTTGGACTGCCGCACCCGGCCCTGCCAGGTGCCCAGTGTGCCGGGCGTGCTGGGGCGCACCTCGACGCTGGCGAGCTCGTAGCCGTCGGCGTTGGCCGCCACAACCTTGCCGGCAGAGTCCACCGCCAGCCCGAGCTGGCCGGCACTCACGCCAAAGAACTCCACGCGCTTGGTGGGCTGATTCGCCATGAGAGATCTCCGAAGTGGTCAAGTGGTCGAGTGGCAGAGTGGCACAGTGAGAGGCCTTCTCTGCTGGTGCCTGATGCCCGATGCCTGGTGCCTACGAGCTCGTCGGCGCGTTCGTCCCCGTGCTCGCCGGCCCGCTGTCGTTGACCCCCACGAGCGTGCGGGCCTTTTTCTTCTTGAGCGGATCCTCCGGCAGCGGCCGTCCGCCCGGCGAGCCGCAGGTGAACGTGTCGAGCTGCTCGGTGAGCATCCAGAGGTCGTCGGAGAACTGCGTGCCCGTCTCATCGGGCAGCCGGACGATGAAGCAGAGTTCGCCCACGCGGGCGGTGCGCTTCAGCTTGGTGGCGGCAAAGGGCCGGTTGTAGATCGGCAGACGCTGCTCGATCAGGGCCTCATCGTTCTCCTGGCCGCGCGGGCGGACGGTGTACTTGACCGCCTCGACCAGGTCGCCATCCTGGCCGTGCACCTCTTCCACGATCCCCTCGAGGATGACGGGGGAAAGTCCGCCGCCGGCTGAGATGACCACGCCCTGAGCGCCGCGCGAAATGCTCACGCCGCTGCCCGCCATCAGCGCCGGGAGCAGCCCCGCCGCCTGCGTCAGTGCGTTGAAGTCCGCAGCGAGGATGGAATCGCCGGGCCGCTTGGTGTCAGGCAGAGCCATAGGAGGCATCCAGGGATCAGGGCATCGAGCAGATGGGACCAGGCATCAGGCACCAGGCACCCGCAGAGCATGCCTTCTCACTTGGCCACTCGACCACTTGACCACTGTGCCACTTCGCCCGCGGCTCCGCCGCGGCTACCACAAACCGCTCATGTTCGCCTCTTGGTAGACCTGGTCGAAGACCACGCCTCCCACCGCCCGGCCCTTGCTGTCCTGGTACTGCCAGCGGAAGAGGAAGTCGTTGGAGATCTCGAGGTGATGCGTGATCCGCATCGCCGGGCCGTCCCGCACTACCTCGTGGGTCAGGTAGAGCACCTGGCCGCGTGCCAGCGTCCAGCGGAGCTGCGGGAAGCCCATGATGCGGGGCAGCGTGAGGGGTGCGTCGTTGACCTTGCAGGGCCGCGAGAGTGCGATCAGCGCCTCGGCGTCATACGAAGCGTCCGGCTCCAGGTACACGTGCACGCGGGCCGAGTAGGTCGCCTGCTTGACGGGGAAACCGTCGCCGTTGTTGGAAGGCTGGTAGGGTCCGGGGACGTCGATGTTGGGCGTGTTGGGGTCGGGGCCGGTCTTGCGCTTGAGCGGAAAGTAGCCGGTGAAGGCCTCGAGGCCGCTGGCGATCTCGGTCCACTTGAGCCCGGGCTGGGGAAAGACGGCCAGGGCCCTGGTGGGCGTGGCGTAGCGCACCGGCACGGCGCACCAGCCTCCGTCGCCGTTGCCGCTGATGTCCTTCCCGCCCAGCACCTTGGCGGGTCCCACCTGGACCACCGTGAGATCGGAGAAGTCGAGCCCATCCCAGGCGTCATCGATCGCCGGCAGGCCGGCGGCGGTGAGGGCCTTGTCCATCAGGTCGGTGTTGACCAGGTAGGTGCGCAGGCCGGTGGTGCCGGTGGAGGCGCGCACGAGCTCCCAGGGGAACTCGTCTTTGTTCCTGATCCATTCGGCGGTGATTGGCATTGAAGCACCCCGGCTATTCGAACCTGGATCCGCTCAGCGAGTGGTGCTCGATCTTGCGGGCAATCTCGCTGAGCGTCCGGTTGGCCTTCTTGAGCTCAACCTCGGCGCCGGAGCCCGCGGCGCCCGGGCCAAGGCCGTTGCCGAAGGCCACCCGCCCGATGCCCGCGCTGTACCCGCCGGGGCCGATGCTGGCGGTGCGGTCGGGCGGCTGCATCCCGAGCATCCGGAGCTGGTCGCCCATGAGCATCCGCAGGCGGCCGCGGTAACGATTTGCTTCGCCCGGGCTGCTGAAATCAGTGTCGACCACATCGCGGATCCGCTTCTCAAACTGGGCCTGGATCTCGAGCTGGTCCGCTTCCCGGTCGCGGCCCCTGAGGCGCATCTCCTGGGCCTTGGTCATCTGCTCTTCGAGGCGAAGCGCGCTCGACATCGACCGATCACGGGTGTTCCGCTCGACCTTGTCTGCCAACCGTCGGTTGAGGTCGTTCTGCTCGATGACATCGATCTGTCGCTGCAGCGTCTCCCGCACGCTGGTTTCCAGCCGTCGATCCGCTCCGGCGGGGAGGTCGAAGGTCTGCAGGCGGATCTTGCGGATCTTCTCCTCCGCGTCGGCGATCGCCCGCACCTTCTCGGACTCCGCCGAGACGCCGCGCAGCCTGGCTTCCTGGGCTTCCACGCCGAGACGGTCGTACCGCAGCTGAGCGTCGAGGTCGGCGGCCCGTGACTGTGACATGCGGCCCGCGCCAACCTCATCGAGGCCTCCGGCAAACCGCTGCATCGCGAGGTCCTTGAGCAGTGCGGTGCGTTGGCTCATCAGCGGGGCCAGCTTTGCCTCGATGAACTGCGTCCTGAGCGCAGACTGTTCCGGTCCGTAACCCGTGATCTGCTGGGCCGCGAGCTGCGTAGCCAGCGTCCTCGCCTCTCTGATCTGTGCATCCACGGCGTCCAGCCGCCTGCCCTGCGCGGCCAGCACCCCGGGCAGGCTTTCTCGCCGAGCCGAAGCCACCGCCTCCTGGGCAAGCCGCCGCAACGTGTCTTCCTCCTGCGTTTTCAGTGCCGCCGTGACCGGCGACCCTCGGCTAGCAGAAGTGCCAGACCCGTGTTCAAACCCATTCATGAACGGTCGCAATAAGCCCTGACTCAAGGTTCCAAAACCGGGGAAGGCCAATGCGCCAGCACCGCCGCCGAACCTTTCAAAGGTCTGGGTCGGATGATCTACAACGAAATCGACGGCGCGAGAACGAAGGGGGCGGACAGTCGCGATCACATTGGTTAGATCTGCAACGAGCGGAGAGTAATCCCTGCCGAGATCGCGATACAGCCCAACGGACTCTTCCTTCAGTCGCTTCAGTGACGACGCAGCAACGTCGTTGACCTTCGCGTACTCCTCCGTCGCCTTGGCCGCCAGGGCGATCGACGCCGCGGCGCCGGTCATTGCCGCCTTGCCCAGCGACGCTGTTCCAAACAGCTGCTTCATGAACCTGTCGGAGGCGCCCACGCTCCGCGTGAACGATTCAATGTTCCGGGACGCCCCCTCCTCAAACTTCTCCCCTGCCATCTTGCCCGCCGCCCCAACCTCGGCGGCGAACTTCTCCAGCCGCTTGGTAGTGGCGCGGAGATCTCGCTCCAGGCGGTCCATCTTGGCCGCCATGATGATGTCGACGTCGCTCATGACTCATGCCTCGTTCAGTACCGCATGGTGGGTTTGGCGTCGTTGACGCCCTCGGCGATGCCGGTCAGAATCGATCCCGCCACCTTGAAGGCCACCATGGCGAAGAAGACCGCCAAGCCGATCCGGACCATAAAGTTAGCCGCGTCCATCATCTCGGGGTCGGCAACCTTGAGCAGCAACCGGTCCCGCTGCCTCCCCCCCGCGATTACCTGCGCGCGCAGGGCCTTCACCTCGCTCAGCAGTTCCCGGAGCTCCGCCCGCGACGGATCCGCGTCATCCCAGGCGTCTGACGTCAGGCTTTCGGGAATGACCCCGCGGTCCCGCGCCTGGAGCAGGGCCTCCTCGCGCGTAGGCGCCTTGAGCAGCACCTTCGTGATCATCTTCGATTCGCGGTCCACGCCCTCGATCGTGTACATCGGCATGACCAAAGCGTACCAGCCGTCAATTACCCGGGCTTGGGCATTTTCACTTAGCCAGCCTTCCCCACCTTCCGGACGGCGTCCCGCAGCTTCTTATCGGCGATCTTGACCGCCATCGGCCCCAGAACCTTCTTCACCGCACCCGCCAACCGGTACTGCTTTTCCACGATCCGCGCGTGCGCCTCGAGGTTGCGAAGGATCACCGCGGCCCCTTGTGGCGTCACCTGCATCCTCCCCTCGCCGCCGTAGATCCTGGTCACCACCTGCGGAGGCCGGGTCGATTCCTTTGTTCCTCCGAACACCGCGCCTTTGCCGGCGTGGATCACGATCGCTCGCGGGTCGCTTCCGATTGCTTCCAGCATCCGCTGGCTCTTCCGGAGAAGCTCCTTCGCCCGCGCCAGCTCTCTCATCTTCTTGCCGTAGAGGCCCCTGGTCGGGCTCTTGGGAGGCTTGGGAAACATCAGGATGATGTCCCGCTCCAGGTCCTGCACTCGCGCCCGCTGTTGGTCGCGGAATCGCTTGACAGCCAGGTAGAGGTCTCTCCAGTATCGGCTCACCCCGACGGTTGGAATCGCAACTCCCTTTGCCCCGATTTCGTGGCATGCCTCGATAAACGCTCGGCTGAATCGCCGCGTGTCCTGGTGCGGTTGGTAGGCCATGTAGCGGGCGATGAACTGAGCCAGCTCCCGAAGCGCGCCCTGCGCTACGGGCTGTGCGGCCCTTCGAACCCGCTCCAGCTTGGCCACGGCACCGCGGATGTCCGCCTTCATCATGGCCTTGGCCTCAGCTCTTCGACAGGATGTACAGCAACCCCCAACCCATGACCACCAGCCCAACCGGGACCATGAGCCAGCCGACTCGCACTGGCCACGATGCCTGCCTGTAGTGCCGGGCGATGGAGGCGCCCGCGAACCGAACCCACAGCCGTGTGAGCCAATGCACGATCAAGACGATCGGCATAAATGGCAGAATCAGCAGCGCGAAACCGAACCGGATTGCGTCGTCCACCTTCTGCGTCCGCCGAGCCTCCTCCTGCTGGGACAGCGCGGCCTTTTGCCGTTGCCACGCCAGCCTCGACTCGTGATTTTCCTGAATGGCCTGCCAGAGATCGTCAAAGCCGGGAGCGGTTCCGTCCAATCGCTCCCGGCACGCATCTACCACTTGCAGACCATTGGTCTCAGCCAGCTTGATTGCTCGCGACCTGGTGGCCGCTTGAACCCGGGCGTGCGCTGGCTGCCCATCTTGCCATCCGACCATGCGATACACCGGCATAGGCCCAGTGTAAGGCATGGCCTGTCAAAGGTCCTAGTACGTCGCCGGGGTGGGCCCGCTGCGGGCGTAGAGCTTGCCGCTGATCGAGTTCACGCCTCCCATCTTGCCGCCCTTGCTCCACCGCAGGCTGTCGCGGTCGCAGTAGACGTTGGTGAAGGTGAGGGATTCGCCGGTGGTGGCGCCCCGGTAGTCGGGGATCTTGATCACCAGGCTGGTGAACTCCTTGACCAAGCCCGAGCTCCCCGCCTGCATGAGCGTGGCGTAGAGCGAACTGGCCGCGGAGGTGAGCTCGCCGCAGCCGAAGTCAAAGTCGATCTCGGCCAGGGTGTCGTCCCCGTCCATCGCCTGCTTGTAGACGCCGCGGTCCTTGATGACCTGCACCTCGCGCGCGGCGGGCTTCCAGGAGAACGAGCCGTCCATGACGTTGTCCACCGTCTTGGTGCCGCCGTCGGCGAGCTCGATCACGCCGCCGTTGTCAAAACGCCGGTGGTTGCTGTTGATGGTTGCCATGGGTCTTCTCCTGGTGCCTGGTGCCTGATACCTCTAACTGAAGTTGGTCTGCAGGTCCGTCCCGCTGAATCGCTCAGCCGTCGCCTGGACGGTGATGGTCACGCGCTGCATCGCGGCGGCGCCGGTCTGCCCCAGTTCCGCGTCGCTCGCGCTGTCGACCGCCCCCACGTGCAGCGTCTGCCCGGTGCTGCCGTCCTTGACGGCGTACCCGTCGACCAGGGCGAGCACGTGGGCCGCCGCCGACCAGGCCGCATACTGGCTGCCCTGGGCCTCGGGGCTCATCAGCTCGAGCACGATGGTGACGTCCGCCGTGGACGCCTCCGAGCCCGTGCTGCGGCGCTGGGCCCGCTGCACCCGCAGGCTGGCCATCCGCAGTGTGACCTTCGTCGCCTGGTCATCGCTGGGCTCGTCTCCCAGCTGCAGCACGCGCAGATTCGTCTCGGCCCCGGCGATCGCCTGGAGCAGCCCCGCCACCTGGGCGAGGATGAGCGCTTCATCGAGCAGGGTGGCCATGGAGGAAGTTCCGCAGTTCCGCAGTTCCGCAGTTCCGGAGTCTGCCGGTGCCCGGTGCCTGCTGCCTCTGCTCGATGCCTTGATGCCTCGATGCCTTGGTGCCTTCAGCTCGCGCTGCGCGAGCATTCGAGCTCCCAGCTCGCCGCCTCCGAGGCCCGCCCCACGGTGGTGACCCGGTACACCACCCCGCTGTCGACGATCTGGTCGTCCGCCTTGGGCGTGATGCCGGAGAGCTCCGAGGCCAGGATGCTGTAGTGGCGGGTCTCCACCATCCGGCCGCTCTGGTCGGCGATCCTGGTCACCGCGGGCCCGCGCAGGGCGGCCACCACGGTGTCGGCGTTGGTGGTCGCGCGCACGCCGGTGGACGCCGTGAAGGCCCCTTGCGTCACGCGGCGGAAGGTGACGCTGGTGCCGACGCCGGCTTCCTTGTCAAAGACCTGGGCCATCGCCTCGGCGACCTCGTCATCCCACGCCATGGGCACGCTCCTCAGCTTCCTGCTGCTCACGGACGAGCTCGTATTCGGCCAGTATCAGCTGCAGACCCCGCGGCGCCGCGGCGTACCGCTCGGGCCACGCGAGGGGGTCTTGCCCGAACCGCTCGCACAGGCGGAGCTCGACAAACGCCCCCGTCACGCCGTAGCGGGCCAGGAGTTTTTCAGGTTCCTCGACCTCGTCCCCGGCACGCAGGGGCCGGATCAGTTTCCCCGGACGTCCTTTTCGACCTGCTGGTCCATGTCGGCCAGGACCTTCTCGAGGGCCGCCACCTCGCTCGCAAACAGTGCATTCTTGATCTGCTGCTCGACGTGGATCAGCCACGCCCGCCGCTCGCCGACCCCAGGCAGAGATCCCCAGGTCTTCCCGTCCGGGCCCGGCATGTCCATGGCGATCGCCAGCTCGCCCAGCCGCGTGCAACGTTGGCGGTCGGCCTCGGCGCTCAGAAAGGCTGGATCGCGCCGGTTCTCCACCTGCTGGCCGTTGATCATCGTCATGGGCGGGATCACCGCGGGCACCGCGGCGATCAGGTCGTAGACCTCGGCCGTCGTCAGCAGCCGAAGCGTGAAGGTGGCGCCGCGGATCTTGACCTCGCGGCGGACGGTGACGGCGTTCATCAGGGCGGAGAGTGGATTGTTCACGGCTTGGTCTTCTCCAGGGCTCGGCGGACCCAGCCCATGTCATTGGCGATCTGGATGAGCAGCTCGTGGTCGTCGCGGCGGACCCGCTCGAGCTCGCTGAGCTGGTCGTTGATCTTGGCCTTGTACTCGTCGAAGGCCTTGTCCCGCTCGGCCTGCACGGCCGCCTGCACCTTGGGTGTGACCCACACCACCCCCGCCACGCTCACCATCACACCCCCGGCGGCCAGTGACAGCGAGAGCCAGGGCACGATCGCGGTGAGCTGGTGCCGGCGGTGTGGGCTCATGGAGGAAGTTCCGTAGTTCCGAAGTTCCGGAGTGACGAAGTGCGTGGTGTCGGCCTCAGCACCAGCTGACGGTGCCGTCTTCCTTGATGAAGTAGTGTGACCTGCAACCGGCAGTGTGATTGACGCTTGGGTGGATCAGATGCCCGGCGGTTCTCGGGTCCCACACGTGCCCGCCCAGCTTCTGGTATTCCCCGCGCTTACGCCGCGAGTTGGTGAGGTAAAGGAACACCTCGTTTCCACATCCGCAAGGGCACGGGAATCGGCAGGCCTCCGGCTCTCCATCGAGCATCAGGAACTCAAACGACGCGACGCCGTGCGGGTCGACCGTGAGAGTCGTCCGGCGAGCGCCTTCCGGCAAGTAGAAGGCGGTCTCCGTCGGAATGTACCTGGTCACCTGCGCCATGACTACTTCGCCCCCGCCTGCTCGCTGGTGACGTTGTTGTCGCGGGCGAAGGCCAGGCCCAGCCCGCTGGTCACGGCCGCGACCACCGTGCCCCAGTCGGGATTGGTCTTGGGGTCATCATCGATGACCGCCCCAACCGCGCCGAGCACCGCCACGATGGCGGTCAGGATCCCGAACGTCGTCGTCTTCCAGCTCTTCTTCATGGTTCCTGCCTTTCACTGTGCCACTTGACCACTCGACCACTTCGCCACTTCTCGCGTGCTCAGGGGATCGGAACCCCCGACGCCCGCAGGATGTCTTTGATGACGCCCGCCACCGTCGGGCTAACGGTCTCGATCGCCTCCATCTCGCGCCGGAGCACGTCGGCGCTCGCCTGGTCGCGGGCGGTCCAGTACTCCACCAGCTGGGCCTGCAGGTTGCCCAGGGCGGCGATCTGCGGCGTGCCCACCGTCTCAAAGGTCTTGAGCTTGAGCACGCCCTTGGCCTGGTCGAACTCGACGCCCTCGGCCCGGATGTCGGTGCCGCTGGAGATCACGAGGCGCCCGGTCTCGCGGTCGTAGTAGATGTCGCGGGGCGTGGTGCCCTGCTGCACCGTGGTGAGGCCCTTGGCGTCCAGGCTGGTGTACCGGCTGGGGCCGGTGCTGTTGATGTTCCAGGTGCCGTCGCCATCGCTCAGCGTGACGGTGTTGGGGGAGCCGTTGGTCTGCACACCCGCCTTGGGCGTGGTGGCGACCTTGCTGCCCACCTTGGCCGCGCACCCCGTGGGGACAAGCGAGGCCAGCACGAAGGCGAGCAGCAGGAGCGTGCACGCGGCGCCGTACGCGATCGCCCAGCGAGAACTCTGCCGATGCCCGATGCCCGGCGCCTGGTGCCCGACCACCGCCTGCTGCCTGGTGCCTGGTGCCTGCTGCATGCCTTGCTCCTTCACTCGACCACTCTGCCACGTGACCACTCGGCCACTTGACCACTCGGCCACTTCTCATCAGCCCGTCGCGGGCTGCATGAGGTCCCCCGCCAGATACTGCCAGGGTGCTCCGAAGCGGGCCCAGGGGGCGACGCCCACGGTCCTGCCCTGGGCGTCAAAGAGCACGCCGCCCCACAGCGCCGCGTACGTGAAGAGGCGGCAGACGGTGAGCTGGGCCTGCATGAGTTCCAGGTCGACGGGCTCATTGGCCTCCAGCGGCCCCTCCGGCCCCGGGCCGACGTGGTACTGCGGGCTGGCGAGCGGGATCACGTCCACGCCCAGCAGGCGCCAGCGCAGCAGCGCGATTCCCGTGTAGAGGCGATAGAGCGCGACGGGCCAGTAGTCGGTCGAGATCGTCACGCCCAGCACGCGCCGCCGGATGGGTGCGTCCCCGAGAAGCGGATAGATGCACTGGGCCACGAAGTCCGCGGCCTGGGCCGCCTCCAGCAGCCCCTCGGGAAGGTCACGCAGCAGCAGGGAGACGTCCCCGCTGCGGTCGAGCACGGGGTCGACATAGAAGCCCCAGCGGACGTCCGGGCGGTCGCGCCGGGCGAGCTCGAGCATCCGTGTGACGGTCTCCCATCGGTTCGTGAACTGCGTCTCGACGCAGAGGATGCAGTGCGTGGTCTTGACGCTCCAGATCCAATCCAGGAAGGCCTGCTCGCTCAGCACGAGGCGGCCGTCGCTGTCCATCACCACCCAGGAGGCGTATCGCCCGCCCGCGCCGTCGGCGATCGTGATCGCCTCGTAGCCGGCCGTGGGCCGGTGGAGCGAGCGCTGGATCTGGACCGCCTCGCGCTGATCCGTGGGCCGCCCCGCGTACCACATCGCCGACAGGAGCGTGGTCATGGCCGGCGTCTCTCCGCGCTAGTAGGTGCCGATGCTGCCGCCCAGGCAGAGCCCGATGGTGCATCGCCCGGCCGTCAGGTTGACGCCCGCGGTGCCGGTCTTGGTGAACCGGAGCGTGGGCTGCCAGTTGGCGTTCACCCACCCGATGTCCGCCGTCGAGGTCGCGGTGAGGCCCGCGGCGGGGAAAAAGATGTACGTGTCCACGGCCGCGGTGACTTCGGTGTTGGCGCTGCCCGCGAAGACGCCCGTGGGCGCCGCCACGGAGCCCAGCCCCACCCGCACCACGGTGCCGCCGGTCCAGGAGGCCGTCCAGTCGAACTTCACCCCCAGCAGCGCGAGGTTGCGGAACGTGGTGGGGACGGTGGCGAACTTCGTGAGGTTGGCGAGGGTGACGTCCACCGTCAGGCCGTTGCCCACCGAGTTCACGTCCGCATAGTCGACGGTGTACGTGATCCACTCGGGCGCGAGGCTGGCGGTCGGGTACCCGGTGTCGCTGTCGAGCACGAAGGGCATGGCGCCCGTGCCCAGCCGCAGCCAGTTGGTCCAGTAGGAGTCAACCTGGCCGGCGGTGAGCGCCGTGGTGGTCGATTCGATGCGGACGTTGTTCACCTGCCAGGTGCTGCGCTTGCCCACGGAGGGGCTGGTGTTGCCCGGCGTGTTGAGCAGCCGCGTGAAGGAACCCTCGAAGGAGCAGTTGGTCATCTGCCCGTCGAGCACCTGGCCCGGCCCATAGCCGTACTGGTTGACGATGTTGCCCGTGCCGGCGCCGCGGCGCGAGCAGTTGGTGATCTTGACGCGGGGGTAGACGATCAGGTCGGTGCCGCCCACCACCCAGGAGCCCAGCAGGGCAAAGTAGGCCGAGCCGCCGGTTGAGTTGAGTTCGCAGTTGTCGATGTTGAGCGTGCGAGGGGCCGAAGCGATTTGAAACAGGTGCCGCGAGTTCGCGGTCTGCTTCGTGCGGACGTTGCTGAACATCGCCCGGTCGCAGTCGTTCGCGTTGGCGAACAGCACGCCGTAGGCGTTGTCGGGGACTTCGACGCCGTCGACCGTCACTTCGCGGAGCCCGCTGGCGGTGAGCTTGAGCACAAGGGCCGCCGCGTCGATGCGGGTGCATTTGACGTTGCGGGCCCGCAGGTACATGCGAGCGCCGGCCAGGTTCACGTCGTCGATCGCCGCCACCATCGACAGGGCACCCACCTTGAGGCTGCCCGTGATGCCGTCGATATCGAGGTCAATGACCGGCTGGAAGGTGCGTCCGGTCGCGACCGAGAGGCTGGAAATGTCGATCGGGTAGATGCTGTCCACCAGCACGATCGTGTTGGCGGTGGCGCTGGCCACCCGGGCGTCCATGTCCCAGTTGTTGGCCCACGAGATGCGCACCCAGTCGCCCGCGGCGACGCCGCTGAACGCACTCGTTTTCGTGACGGTTTTGGTGCTGGCGGTCCACGTGGCGCCGCTCACGGCGAGCGTGGGCGCGTCGAGGTTGACCGTGCCCGAGAGGTTGCCGGCGGCCAGCGACGTCGCGAGGACGATCGAGTCGTTGCCGATCTGGTTGACAACCAAATACTCGCCAGCGGTGACGCCGGTACCCGTCGGCCGCACGATTGAGCCGACCAGCCAGTAGCCGGCGAAGGCGCCTGTCTTGGTGATCGTGTTCGTCGCCGCGGTCCAGTCCGCGCCGGTGATGCCAAAGTCGTAGCTCTGGCCAACCAGGCGAACCGGCTCAGCGGAGCGGTCGCAGGTGGTGACCAGGCGGGCATTGATGATCGAGCCCTTGCGGTCGTACTGCCCCCAGTACTGGCTGTAGTCGCTCCCCTCGTCGGTGAGGAAGGCGTTGAGATTGTCGCCCGACGATCCGCTCGTCTCCATGCGGACGCCGTCGTGGAACCCGCTGAGGTGGAATCCGTCGCTCTTGCACGCGTAGCCGAGGCTGTCCACCGCGGGGCTCGCGAGCATCTCGTTCATGTCGCCGATGGCGCGGCAGTTGCGGATGACCAGGTTCTTGCCGAACGAGCTGTAGAAGCAGTACTTGCCCGTGTTCCCCTTGCGGTAGAAGGTGATGTTTTCGATCGTCAGCCCGTCGTAGTTGCAAAAGCGCACGAGGTGGGTGTCATCCGCCCCGCCGGGGGTGTTGATCCCGATCTGGCCGCCCCCGCCGATGTAGACGCTGGTGGTCTGCGTGCTGCCGGCGAAGCGAAAGAGGGCGAAGTAGTCCTGCCCCGCCACGCTGGCGCCGTAGAAGCCCGAGTGCCGCCAGAGCTTGACGCCGGGCCGCAGGATGAGCCGGCGGTTGCTGGGGATGGTGATCCCCTGCTCGTTGCTGGTGGGGCTCGCGAGGTAGTAATCCCCGGGCACGGTGAAGTCGACCGTGCCGTAGGCCTGCAGGAGGCGGACCAGCTCGCGCGAGGTCGCCTCGGCCGCGGCCTCGGTGGGCTCGCTGGCGCTGGGCTTGATGGTGAGGCTGGCGTCCACCATGCCGCCGGGCGCGGCGTAGACGGGGAAGCGTTCCCACTGGGCCCGCGCCGCGGGCACGGCCAGCGCCAGCAGGGCGAGGACGATCGACAGCGTGACGCGAAGCCGCGTGTGCATGCGTGAGCCTCAGAAGTGGTCAAGTGGTCGAGTGAGATGCCTTCTCTGCTGATGCCTTGCTGCCAGGTCCCTCTGCTGGATGGCTTGATGCCTCGGTGCCTGGGTGCCTCGGCTTAGAGCGGCCGCACCTGCACGATCGCCGTGCTGGTGGTGCCGGTGCCGGCGAGGGCGGTCTCGACGCCCACCAAGATCTCATCACACCCCAGGGTGTCGATGGTGCTGGAGGCGGCGGGCGTGGTGTACTTGAGGGTGCCGTCGGAGATGTCGGTGCTGGCGGCGGAGAGCGTGATGCTGAGGGCGCCGCCGCGGGTGGGGAGGAGCTCCCAGGCCCCGCCGCTGCGGCGGCCGAAGACCTTGACCACCGGGTTGGTGGTGACCGAGAGGGAGGCGTCGTAGCCCAGCCGCACGAGCACGTACTGCCCGGCGCCGGTGCCCAGGTAGATGGGATGCGTGCCCGCCCGCGTGACCTGGGTGGTGGGCGCGGTGATGGTGGCGTTATCGGCGCTGGTGACGGTGCCGGCGTCCAGGACCGTCACCCAGGCGGAGCGGATGCTGGCGACGAAGCTGCCGCGGGCGGGGCCCGGGTCCCAGACCGGCTGCACGCTGGAGCCCAGGGCCATCCATTTGCCGGCGGCGCCGGCGACGGTGACGCCCAGCAGGAAGACCGCCGAGATGACAGCGGCCAGGATCAGACCCGTGACGGCGGCGTGGCCGCGGCGCATGCGCATGGGGAACTCCCGAAGTGGCCAAGTGGTCAAGTGGCAGAGTGGCCAGGTGAAAAGGCCTTCTCTGCTGGGGGCCTGAATGCCTTGCTGCCTGGATGCCTTGCGAAAGAGGGCGGAGGGGATCGCTCCCGCCCGCCCCCTGGAGGTTGCTTAGTCGAGGTTGCCCAGCAGGTAGGCGAAGCGGGTGGAGAAGATCTTCTGGTCGCGGAATCGCTTCACGCGGAACTTGGTCTCTTCCGCGTTGGCGTCGCGCACGGGATAGGCGTCCAGCGGCCCCTGGACCTCGCCCGTCCACACGAAGGTGCGGCCGAGGGTCGACATCTCGGTCATGGGCACGGGCTCGAGGTTGCCGGTAACCGGGTTGCGATGCTGGGGCGTTTCGACGAAGAGCAGCGCCATATCGGGGTCCCAGATGTCCGCCCCGCTGACGGTCTGGCCTTCGTTGGCGGAGTTGTACACACCGCCAGCCACGTAGATCCGCTGCACGCCAAGGGCGGCCGCGAGCGCCGAGTTCTGAAGCACGCCGTTGGTGATTACCGGGTCCACATACTTGACGCGGTCGGTCACGTCGGCACACCGGCTCAGGTTGAGCAGCGTCGGGAACGGGATCAGCAGCGAGGTGGCAACCATGCCGCACTTCTTGCGGATCACGTTGACGCCCGTCTGCACGTCCTTGATCGGCGTCGCGCTGGCGGTGGTCGCCCACGGCGTTGAGACCGAGACGCCCGTGGTTCCGGACAGGGGGAAGGTGGTGGTGTTGAAGAGGGCCGCGGCGCCGTCGTACTCCTCCCGCATGAGGAGGCCGTTGAGGCCCATCTGGGCGGCCATCATCTGGATGGGGAAGCTGTCCTCCAGCTCCGCCTGCTGAGTGTCGGAGAGAGGCACGTCCAGGCCGTGCTTCTTGCAGCTGTAGCTGTCCTCGTCCAGGGCGGCCTCGTATTCCTTGGGCGCGCCGCGGCGGCTCCAGTCGGTGTCGGGCAGGTGGAGCGGGCCCCCCGCGGTGATCTTCTTGAAGTTGTCCACCCGCTGCCCCACGGGGATGTCAGGCAGGACGTACTTCATCACGAACGGCTGCGCGATGGACGCCTCGAGGACGGCCTGGCCGAGGTCGCGGCGATACGTGACGCTGCTGGAAGGAATCATGGCGATGTCTCCTGGCGTCCCTCTGAGGGCGCATGGGGAATCGCGCGGCTTCGGCGGCTGCCGCGCTCGGGCGGGTGGTGTCTCGGGCCCGACAGTGGGCCGAGCTGGGAACGGTTGAAAAAGGGAAAAGTGAGCGCCGCAGGGCGTTGAGTCAGGGCCGTCGGTGCCGTGATTCCGTCAGCTGCTGGCCGGCGAGGCGCGTGAGCGTCCCGCCAGTCCCGTCAGCGCTCACGATGGACGTACATGCCTCCCCGTCAGGGCAGGCGCCGCAAGCATCAGATTCGGGCGACCTCGATCTCGCTGCCGGAGCCGGAAGAGGCCTCCATCGCGAGCAGGCGCGTGGTGCCGGAGCTCGTGGTGGAGATCTGCCCGCTGGCCGCGGAGTAGAGGGCGTCGCCCGCGGAGCAGGAAGACGCCATCGACACCCGGAAGGTGCCGGACGAGTTCCAGTATTTGACCGGAACCGCCTCGCCGGAGGCGGCAGGCTGCATGGTCACGCCCACACCGTTCTCACCGGCGCCCGCATAGACGGCGTTGCCGGAGGAGTCGGGCTTGACGTGACGGAACGCGACGAGCGCGGCGCCGGCGATCATCGTGCCGATGCCGGAGTTGCACATATCACCAGTGGGGGCCATGGTTCATTCTCCTGAGGGCCGGGGTGTGATCCGAGGTGTCAGCGGTACGGTGGTGGCGGGCCCGCGCGGGCCGTGCGATCAGTTCTCGATCGGGCCTTCCACGCGGGTCTTCATGGCGCCGGACTGGTACGCCCGGCGAAGTTCGGGATACATCGTGCTGCAGGCGACAAACGCCTCGCCGCGGGTGGTCTTGTTGGTCACCATGTACTCGCGGATCTTCTGGTCAAACTCGCCCGCGGGTCCGCCGGTCGCGCCGCCCTGGGCGACCGACGCGGGGGTGGCGCCTTTGGGCTCATGCTTGTCGGGCGCGGGCTTGCTGGCCAGCGCCGTGCGGAGGGCGGCGTTGGCGGCCTGGGTCGCCTGGAGCGTGGTGTGCCCCGCCTCCATGCTGGCCAGGACAGCGTCCGCGTCGCCGCCGTGAATTTCCTTCAGCTGGGCGAGCGTTGCGGGCTGCTCGACCGGCGCGGCGGGCGCGGGAGCCGCGGCGGCGGAGGCCTTGGGTTCCGGGTTGCTGGGAGCGTTCTTGGTTGCGTCGGCCATGGGTGCTTCTCCTGAGGCGGACGCCTCGGCGTCCTGGGGGTCTGGTTCCGGGTCGGCCGGGTCCGCCGGATCGGCCGGCTGGTGGCCGGGTTCCGGAATCTGCATCGGGGGCATGCCGTTGCCCCCGGTGGCGTGGGCCGCGTTGATCTGCTCGAGGTATTCGCGCAGCGTGGTGACGGTGTCGACCAGGCCGACGTTCTTGCCCTGCGGCCCGGTGAAGATGGAGGCCTGCAGGTCCCGCACCTGCTGCACCGTCATGCGACGCCCCCGCGCCACGTCGGCAAACATCGTTTCCGCCACGCCGTCGCAGACGGACTGAAACATGCGCCGGGCGTCGTCGGTGAACGGCACGCCGTAGTTGCCGGCGTCCTTGAGTTTTCCGCTCTTGATGTTGCTCACGCTGATCCCCTGGTCCTGGAGGTTTTTGGAGACGTCCCAGAACGGGCCGATGCGGGTGCCGATGGACCCGACGATCGCGGTCGGCGTCGCGGCGATTTGCCGCCCCAGCGAGGCGATCCAGTACATGTCGCTGCAGATTTCGTCGTTGGCGATGAAGTAGAGCGGCTTCTTCCGGGCCAGCAGCCGGAATCCGTCCAGCAGATCCGTCATGCCGGCGAGGTCGCCGCCGGGGCACTGCGCATTGACCAGCACCGCCCGCGCGTCTCCCCGGATCGCCGCATAGACGTCCTTGAGGATCACCGGCATGGTCCAGTCCTGATACAGAACGCACCGGACCGGCAGGACGTCGACCACGCCCACGCGCTGCAGCATGACGAGCTCCTTTGCCCGGCCTAGGGCGCGGCGTTTGGATCAGTCTGGCCGGCCGCGGGTTTCTGATTGCTCACGCTCGCGCCGGGGGTCTGCACGATCTCGAGGCCCAGCGTCTTGGCGGTCTGCTGCTGGGCGGCGAGGCGGGTGTGGACGTCGTGCACGCGGCCGGTGCCCAGGGACTGCGTGGCCTGGTCGTAGTCCATCAGGCCCTTCTCAATCGCCAGCGTGTAGCCCTTGACCTCGCTCTCAAAGTCCACCACGGGCACCGAGGGGAACCGCACGCTCACCTGGTCGTAGGCGTCCTCGCTCAAAGGGGCGGGGAGCATCTTCTCCTCCACCGCGAGCCGCAGGCGCCAGGCGTAGATCTTCCGGACCCACCGCTCGAGCCGGGCCTGGCGTACCTCCATCGCGCGCTTTGCCAGGGCCATCAGGGCCTTGATGTTGCTCCAGCTCATGCCGCTGGCGTCAAAGTGTGACGCCGGCAGCGGGATGCCCAGGTCGGCGGCAATGATCATCAGCTGGGCGGTGACGAACTCCTTGAAGTTCGCGCTGGGGTGCTCAGGCTTGAGCTGCTCGGCGCTTTCGCCGGTTCGCAGGTAGAGGGCTCCGCCTGGCTCCAGGTCCACGGTCGCGGGTTTGTTGCTGTCGGTCTCGGTCTGCTGGGTGGTTGCCTCAAAGGCGGCCTGTGTCTCCGCGGGCCGGTCGGTCTTGATGATCAGTCCAAAGAGCGTGGCGAGCTCCACCGCCAGGGCGGTCTTCTCGATCACCGCGTCCAGGCGGTCGAGCTGGTCGAGGCTGGCCTGCAAGCCAGGCTCGCCCCGCACCATTCCCACCGTTTCGTCGCTGGGATTGCACAGGAGCTCGGCGTAGTCGGCGTCCTGCCGACGCAGCTCGGGCTTGAGCGCGCTCTGCTGCGTGTTCCAGTCGGCAAACCAGTACGCCACCGGCTTGCCTTGCTTGTTCATCTCCACGCCGGACTGGTAGATGTTCCCGGCCGCGATCCCGCTGGGTTCGCGCCCCAGGGTGCCGGCGCCCACCCGCGCAGACTCGATCAGCTGGATCTCCCCGCTCTTGAGCTGCATGGCGAGCACGTCGCCGTCGGTGTCCCAGGCCCGGTCGATCTGACGGAGGAGTTCGGGGAGCGAGCACCGGCCGCGGGCATCGCACGGAGCGCCAGGGTGAAGCCCGGACGCCCACTTCTCGATGAAGGCGTCAGCCTGGGCTCGCCAATCGCCCTCCGCGGTGCTCGTGATCACCGGGCCGTCGCCCACGTCCAGGTCGGCCTTGCGCTTGATGAAAGCGCGCGCCACGGAATTGTCACGGGCCGCCGCCTGGCAGTCGGCCCGGATCGCCGCGTGATAGGCGGGGTCCAGATACCACTGCGCACTGCCGGGCGCCGTGCCTCCGATCCGCTGCTTGAGGCGGGTCCGTCGGGCCGCGGCGTACATCGCCGATGCCTTGTACTGCTCAAGCGATCCCTTGATCAGCCCGGTGACCTCGGTGCGCAGGGTCGTCCGGAGCTTGTCAATCTCGCCCGGCCGGGGCGCCTTGGCACGGTCCCGAGAGGGCTTGGGCATGGTCACTCATCCATGGCGGCGCTGCCGCCGGCGGGAAGGGGCCGCACGTACGTGATGCCGCCGGCCCGCTTGCTGCTCGAGCTTTCCAGCTGGTCGAGCCGCTTGGTGACCTCGGCGAGGTACTGCTGCAGGGTGGTGAGGTTGCGCATCTTGCCGTCGGCCGAGATGTCCGGCCCGTTGATCACGGCCCGCACTTCGGTGATGTGCTGCTTCAGGCGCGCCACCCGGGTCGCGCCGGCGTAGGTCTCGAAGTCGTGATACTTCCACTCGGCCATGCGTCTGTCTCCCCGGCAGCGGTGTGACTCGCGTCGGCGTCGCCCTGATTCAGCGTCCGGTGCCCAGCTGGGCAGCAGCCTGGCCCGCGATGGCCTGGTCCTCCTGCTTGGCCTTGACGGCGGCCGCCTTGCTGGCCGTGGCGATTTCCTCGCGCTTGGCGGCCGCAGCGGCTGCGGTGGCGCGGCGGGCCTGCTCGGCTTTCACTTGGTTGAGGCGTTCGCCCAGCACCACGTGCCGCTCTTCGCACCGCGTCAGTTCATCGGCGCAGGCGTTCACTTGGTGCTGCAGGTGCTTGGTCTGCTCATCCCGGTGGGCGATCGCACGGCGGTAGTTTCCCGCGTAGTCCTCCCGCTCGGCCGTGAGATCGCCAATGGAGGCCACTTCGGCGGCGAGCTCCTCGTCGGTGAGGAACTTCACTGACGCCGCCCGGATCTCCGCTCCGCTCCGCGGCGCGGCCGCTTCGGGCTTGACCAGTTCGGGCTTGGACGCTTCGGGCGTGGACGCTTCGGGCCCGGACGCGCCGCCCTGGCCAGAATCGGCATCCGCCTCGAGGTCGACCGCGTCCTGCGCGGGCGCGGAGGCCGCGGGAGTCGTGGGGGCGGTGGGGGCGGGCGCGGGCGCGGCGTTGGCCGGTCCGAACGCGTCGGGCTGGGAGGCCGCGGGGTTCACGCTGAGGGTGGAGACGTCATCGGCCTTGATCTTCTTCGCCATGGGGTTGCCTCCGGCCGCTCGTGGTTGGGTGGTCTGCAGGGGAGAGGTGCTTTTCCCTCTCCCGCTTCTACCTACTTCCGACGTGCGGCCTCATCGGCGCAACATTTGAGCCGCAGGGTTCCCCCGGCGCAGCGTGCGGTTCACGCTGTGTTTTCAGGCTTTTCCGCTCAGTGCTGGCGGGCGCGAGAAAGCATCCGCGGCGCGCTTTGACGAGAAACTGCCTTTTTCCGAGAAAACTTCTCATCCTCTTGCAGCGACGGGCTGTGCGCCACTTCCGGGGCGGCGGCCGGCGACGCCGCACGCACCACGCCCTGGGGGCAATCCCGCTGCAGGCGGCGCACCCCCACCGCGTCGGCTCCCGCCTCGGCGTAGACCGCGGCGTCGAAGTAGTGGTTATCCGTGCGGCCGGGGCGCAGGCGCCAGCGCCATACCACCGCCGCGGAGCGGGCGGAACGCACCGGCACCTTGTGCTCGGCGGTGATCTGCAGCAGGTAGTCCTCGCTCACGTCTTCGGGCAGCCACCAGGGGGCCGCGAAGGCCTCCATCATCCCCCCACCCCCCCCACCCCCACCATGCTGGCCCTGGCCGGCGCCTTTGCCCAGCCCCGCCAGCGCGCTCGCCCGCAGCCGGCGCTGCACCTCGGTGCGCCAGAGGTCCACGTTGATGCGCAGCAGCTGGATTCCCCCCGGCATGGGCTTGCCGTCGGGGAACTTGTCCAGGCGCGTCCAGGCGTAGGGCTTGTCGATCGAGCCCCGCCCGCTCTCTGATTGCCCGGCGCCCTTCACGGGGTAGAGGTGCGGCCCCAGGCCGCGGGCCCGCACGCTGCGCACCCAGTTGTACACCTCCACGGTCTCGTCGCCCGAGTCGATGAAGTGGGCCCGGATCGCCATCGCCCGCCCGTCCGCCATCGGCCAGGTGCGCTCAAAGAGCAGCGGCTCCAGGGCCCGCAGCCCCACGCCCTGGGGGAGTGGCACGCACTCATGCCAGATCAGCCAGCGCTCATCCCCGCGCTCGCCCAGGCCGCGGATCTCGACGTACGCCCGGCCGGTGGCCTGCACGTCCACCGCCGCCACCAGGGCCAGCACGCCGGCGGGGACCTGGCCCAGCGTGTACCCGCCGTCCGTCACGGCCACCGCGCGGGAGCGCAGCGGGGCGATGTCGACCGTCTCGCCCTTCTCCTGCCAGGCCTCGCCCAGCTTGTCGGTGACGAAGGTGCGGTCCATGCGGCCGCGGCGCTCCACGAACGCCCGGGCGGCCTCGCCGTAGGGGTTTGACCGCAGCCCCGAGAGCATGGTGGGGATGCGGTAGGTGCGGTGGTCGCCGATGGGGGGCGTTCCGATCAACCCTCCGGGCGCGCAGGCCCCGTCACCCTCCCGCACCGCCGGCCCGATCTGCTGGCACTTGGGGACCCAGCGGCCCAGGCCCAGCTGCCAGAGGTTGTGCTCCGCGCCGATCGGCTTGGCGCAGCGCGGGCACTGCATGCACGCCGTCACCTCGGCGATCGCGGGGTCAACCGTGATGTCGCGCGAGGCGGCGGTCTGCTCCCCGTTCTCACCTGCTCCCTGCCAGCGGACGTACCCCCATCGCCGTACGTGATACTCCAGGCAGTGCGGGCAGGGCACGTGGTAGTCGCGCTGGTCGCCCAGGTGGTACTGCTCGTCAATGCCGCGGCCAGCGTCGCCGGGCTTGCCGCAGTAGACGATCTTGCTCTCCGCGTAGGTCTTGACGCGCTCGCGCACCAGGCTTGGCGTGTCCGCCCGGCAGCGGTCGAGCTCGTCCACGATCACCACCCGGGCCGGGATGCTCTCCAGCTTGTGCTCGGAGTGGGCGCCGCGGATGAAGAGGCTCATCGAGTCGAAGCGGATGGAGCGGGCCTTGGTGTCATGGGCCCGGGCTGACAAATGGGCCCCCCAGCGGGGCGAGGCGCGGATGGTGGGGATCAGCCGCTGCTGGACCTGGTCGGCGGCGGAGTCCTTGTCCGGATACACCAGCATGCACGCGCCGGGGCGCTGGTCCACCATCCATCCCAGCATGTTGTAAATCGCCTCGGTCCCGCCCACCTGGCTGCCCTTCATCACGGAGATGACGCGGACGGCGGGGTCGGCGAAGGCGTCCTGGATCTCGCGCAGGTAGGGCGTGCGGTCATCGTTCCAGGGGCCGGGCGAGTCGGCCATCACCACGCGGCGGTAGCGGCGGGCCCACTCGGAGACGGTGAGGCGCGGCCGGACGGCGAAGGCCCGGCGGCGCAGGTCCGACCAGAGGGCAGACGCGGGGGAAGTGGCCGAGTGGTCGGGTGGTCGAGTGGCAGAGTGGGTGGCATCAGGCATCAGGCATCAGGCATCCGCAGATGCCCCCTCCGATTCATCCGCTGGTGCCTGGTGCCCGGCGCCTGGTGCCCCTCTGCTGGGTGCCTCGATCCCTTGAT
>ERZ724522.594-NODE-594-length-22444-cov-3.780562_pt1 | contig 22444 bp, 18 predicted proteins | sample MGYA00376055_ERZ724522 | MGnify/ENA primary metagenome ERZ724522 (study PRJEB28724, sample SAMN07190884) | wastewater metagenome | isolation source: effluent of sewage treatment plant in Hong Hong | place: Hong Kong | collected 2016-03-17 ...
GGCGACACCAAGGTGAACCCGAAGCAGTTCGACGGGCTGGCGACCCGGTACAACACCAAGTCCGGGTCGTACGGAAACCAGATCGTCGACGCCGGCGGCACCGGCTCCGACAACTGCTCCATGTGGTTCGTCACCTGGGGGGAGCCGTATGTGACCGGTATCGTTCCGATCGGCTCCGGAACCGGGTTGCAGACCAACGACCTCGGGATCTCGATCAAAGAGAATTCGTCCGGCGGCCTCTATCAGGTGCAGCGGACCCACTTCAAGTGGAACTGCGGCATGGCGGTCGGCGACATCCGATCGGTGGTGCGCATCGCCAATATCGACGTGTCTGACCTGACCACGGCCGGCGACGCCAGCGACACTTCGCCGAACCTGTTCAAGTTCATGACGCTTGCGTACAACAAGCTTAAGAACCCGAGCATCATGCCGCCGCTCGGAAAGCAGGTGATCTACGCGAGCAACACGCTCATTACCTACCTGGACGTGAGCGCTCAGAAGAAGATCATCTACAACATGGGATACAACAACATCGATGGCATGCCGGTGTTGACCTATCGCGGCATCCCGATCAAGCAAGTCGACAAGCTCGGTGTCGCCGAAGCGCGGATCACCTAACAACGGCCAGGGTGGAGTACAGAGCATGATCCTCGACAACAGTCTGGTGCTCAGTGCGGCGCAGGCCGTAACGAGCACCGCGTATTCGACCAACGTCATCGACATGGGGCCGCTCGCCCCGTTCGGATATTCCGGCGCCAGTCGCAATATCCCGATCTTGCTGGACGTGGAAACGACGTTTACGGCAGCCGGCGCGGCGACGATGACGATCGGCGTTCTCAGCGGCACATCGGCAACCGCCGGCTCCGGAACCGTCGTCACGCACTGCGTTTCGCCCGCAATCCCCGTCGCGTCGCTGACCGCTGGCGCCGACATCAACGACCTGTTCCGTCCGTCGATCCCGGTCGACTGCGGGCGGTACGTGTATCTGCAATATACCATCGCTACCGGACCGATGACGGCCGGGACGATCACCGCGAAGGTGGCGGGAACCGTGCCGAACAACAAGAACTGAAGAGCGGCGGGTGTCGTCGTTCTCGAAATTCGACGTTTGTTCCGCCGCGCTCCTTGCATTCGGGGCGCGGCGAATCTTGTCGTTCGATGATGGAACGGCGGAATCCATCGTTGCAGGCGGCCTTTACGATCTGGTTGTCGAAGAGGAACTGGCGCGGCATCGGTGGAACTTCGCGAAGAAGTACTTCGCGCTCAATCAGCTCGTAGGGTCGCCTGCCCACAAGTGGGCCTACCAGTGGCAGTTGCCGAGCGATTGCGTGTTGCTGCGCGGCATCTACGCCAATGGAGAGAACATCGCCTATGAGCAGTATGAGGGGCGGACGGTGGGCACCAACGTCGCCTCGCCGATCGCCGAGTTCACGGGAAGAATTTCCGAGGATCGCTGGCCGGCGTACTTCATGTCGCTGATCAAGATGCGGCTGGAGGCTCACTTCGTCGGGGCACTGCTGAAGGACCCGGGCACCAAGCGATCGATGCTCGATGCGCTCGATGCGACAGGCGGATTCTACAACAAGTCCCGCGCTCTCGACGCGCAAGAGGAGCCGCCGCACGAGGTTCCGAAGGGGTTGATTTCGCGCTCTCGCCTGAGGCGGTAGGCGTCGATGGCCGGGCAGCGCATCACTCAAAGCAGCTTTCTCGGCGGGGAGTTGACGCCGCTTGCGCACATGCGCCGCGACAAGCCGTTTTTCGAGCACGGTTCTGCGCGGCTTCGCAACATGACGATTCGTGTGCAGGGCGCTTGTGAGACGCGACCGGGAACGATCTACAAAGACACCATCGAAGGGCCGAGCCTGGAATTCGATTGGGTGTTCAATCCTGATCAGTCCTATTTGGTGGTGCTGACCGCCGGCCGTCTGCGTGTCTACAACAACGAGACGCTGGCGAAGGTATTCGACACCACCAGCGGGTGCACGTGGAACGCGACGCATTTCGAGCGTATGACGTTCACGCAGCAACTCGACACCCTTATCGCCTGCCATCCTGATTTACAGACGCTGAAGATCGTTCGGACTTCGGCGACGACGTTCACGATCGGCAACATCGTTTTCGACAGCAACACGACGTCGCCCGCCAATCGTATCTTGCAGCCGCATTACAAGTTCGCGCTGGCTGCAGTGACGTTGGCAGCCAGCGCTACGTCAGGCTCCGTGACGCTCACCGCATCTGCACCGCTGTTCGTCGCCGGCCATGTCGGCGTGCGGTTCCGTCTGGTGGCGAAGGAGGTCGAGATCACGGCTGTTACCGACAGCACGCACGCGACTGCGCTGGTCAAGGAGACGCTGACGGGCACGGGGGCAACGGCAGACTGGTCGGAACAGGTGTTCTCGTCCGTCCGTGGATGGCCGCATACCGCACAATTCTTCGGCTCGCGGCTGGTGTTCGGGGGCTCGAAAGAAAGGCCGCTCGGCCTCTGGATGTCGCAGATCGGCAAGTACTGGAATTATGACCTTGGGTCGTCTCAGGACAATGAGGCAATTTGGGAAGAGATCGGGCAGGCGGACGTAAGCGAAATCCGTCATCTTGTCTTAGACCGTCACTTGCTAGTGTTCTGCGACGGCGCGGTGTTTCAGGTATCGAACTCAGAAACTACAGCTCTCACGCCGAAGAACTTCAAGATTCCGCCACAGGCGACAATCGGCGCGTCGTATCTGCGCCCCAGAAACTTCGACGGCGGCGTGATCTACACGCAAAACGAGAGCAATCTCGTTCGCATACTGCGCTATAACGACGTCGACCAGAAGTACAACGCCGAGACGGCAAACATGCTCGCGCCGCATCTTGTCACCAGCCCGAAGCGGATGGCGCGCACTTTCGCGGTAGCGCCACGACAAGAGAATATCTCGCTGTGGGCGAATGCGGATGGCACGGTCGGCGCGTACCACGCCAACACGGAGAACCAAGTCTCCGCATGGACCCTATGGAAGCTCGGCGGCGGCCTGTTGTGCGAGAGCATTTGCGCGGTGCGCGAGAAGTTCTGGTGCGTAGCCAATCTCGACGGAAAAAGGATGTTGCTGCTGTTCGATTGGGATGCTCCGCCGCTCGATGCGTCCGTGCCGATGACATCTTCAACTCCGACATTGGAGTGGAGCGGGATGACGCAGCACGTCGGCTATGCCGTGGACGGGTGGTCGATCGGCTATTCGATCGGCTCGGCGGTTGTCGGCGAGACGGGCATTGTCCGGTTGCCTGACACCTCGCCGGCCACGACAACTGCCTCGTTTGGATTCCCGTTCGTTCAGGAAGTAACGCCGTTGCCGGTCAATCTCCCGAGCAATTCAGGCAGCTCGCATGGCCGGGTAATGGGTCTGATCCGTTACTATGTCGACGTGGTTTCGTCCGGAGAGTTCTCGATCGACGGGGCGTTGCCAGAAGCGGATATGAGTTTCGACATCACGCAGCCAGCGCCTGAATTCAGCGGCATTGTCGGCGCCTTTCATCTCGGATACGACGACGGGGCGCAGTTTGATCTCGTTATTGACAAGCCGCAGCGGATCACCTTGCGCGGGATTACGCGGGAGGTGCGCGTTGGTGGCTGAATTGGCGTTTCGTCAGGAAAGTTTCACGGCGCTTCGTCCCGAATTGGAGCCGCTGTTCGAACGCCATTGGCGAGAGGTGGCCTTGAACCAGGACACGGTTCCGCTCGATCCAGATTGGGACTCCTATGCTGTGATGGAGGCTGCCGGTCTCTACAGTATGACGACTGCCCGCGCCGGAATAATGTTGGTCGGGTATGTCGGGCTCATCGTGTCGCGAGCGCTGCATTATCGCACGCTACTGTGCGCGGAGCCTGATTTGCTGTGGCTTGCTCCTGAACATCGAGCTGGTACGGCGGGCCTGCGGCTCTTGAAAGCCGCCGAGTCGGCCGTGATCGCACTCGGCGTGAAGCGGATCGCCGGGAGGTGCAAGTTGCACAGGGATCTCGATGCACTGTTCGATCGCGCCGGCTATCAGCCGATCGAGCGCGTTTACGCGAAGATGGTGTAGCCGATGGCATTTACCGGCGCCGTATTGGCCGCTGTCGCCGTTGCTGCCGCGGTTGCGGGAACGGCCTACAGCGTTGTTTCCGCGAATGAAGCGGCAGACGCACAAAAGGCGCAGCTAAAGGACGCCGCTCTAACCGAGCGAGCGGCTGGCGCACAGGCAGAGGCAGAACAACGCAGGCAGTTACAGAGGGTGCTCGCGTCTCAAGACGCGCTTAGGGCTTCTCGCGGGGCGTCGCTCACGTCTGGAACAGCGCTTTCTATTTACGATGACACGATAGAAACAGGAAAACGAGATATCGCGGCCGCAAAGTTGAACAACCTAAATAGAATTCAGCAATATAGATACGCATCCGCAGCAGAGTCTCAGAGGGCAAAAGATGCGACTATTGGGGGCGCAATTAGCGGAGTTGGGCAAGTAGCTGGCGGAGCAAGCAACACTTACAGCATATATAGCAAGAAGTAGATGGCAGCTTATCCAGAATATCAGGGGCGAACTGATCTACAGCCGGCGGGAATTGTCCGCTGGCCTGATGGTTCCGGCGTCGCGTCCGGGCTGCAATCGCTCGGGGCGTCTATCGGCGGCATTGCGCGCGACCAAGCGGAAGAGGCGAATGCACAGGCTCGGTTCGAGGGCGCGCAAGCCGGCCCTTCGATGGTCTATCGCGACGACACCGGCGCGCTGAAGGTCAAGCCGCTGCCGGCGCCGGACTCGGCGAAGAATCGCGCGATGATCGAGACTGCGCAGTCGATGTACGAGGTCGAACTGCGCGGGTCGTTCGCCAACAAAGCAGCGGTCCTACGGGAGCAGTTCAAGAACGACCCGCAGGGGTTCGCCGCGGCGTACAACGATTTTACACAAACCGAGCTTGCCGGTGCGCCTGAGCAGTGGCTGCCACGGACCAAATACCTCGCGGAGTCGATCGGAAGCCAGCATCTTGCCGGGATCACCGTAGATGTTGATAGGCGACAGGACGCGCTTCAACAGGCGTCATGGGGAGAAGATCGCAAGGCTACGCTCGCCGACCTGATCAGTCTGAGCGAGGCGGGGCTGCATGGTGATCCGAGATACGAACAGGCGGCTGCGCACTATCAAGACCTGCTGACGACGGCCGAAAAGAACCGGTGGGTCGATCCGCAGATGAAGGCGCTGCTTCAGCAGGAAGCAGCTGTACAGGTCGGTGCCGCCGGCGTGTCGGCAATGGTGCTCGCCGACATGAAGGCGCAGGTGGCCGCCGGCACCTCGCGCACCGAAGCACTGCGGAACGGTTTCGCGCAGACCGAAGAAATCCTCAAGCGGCCCGAGTTCACGCGGCTGACGACCCGCGAACGCGAGGCCGTGCGCGATCGGGTGCAAGAGCGGTGGTCTGAATTCAACGCGGTAAGTGCCGCAGACACCAAGGCGATCGACGAGCAGGCGATGACGCTTACGCGGGCGGTCAACCTTGGCTATCGCAATGTCGATCCGCTGGACCTGCTGTCGCTCGGCAAGCAGTACCGGGCTCTTGGCGCCGTCGACAAGGCAAATGAAATCGAGGGCACGGCGAAGATCGCCGGAACGGTGCAGTCATGGGCTGCGCGCCCGATCGCCGAACAGGAGCGTATCCTCGCTGATCTCCGGGCCGGTCGCGCGACCCCCGAGAGCATCAACATGGGGTCTGTGCTGGAGCATTCGATCGCTCGGCAGAAGGCGGACGCCAACCCCGAGGTGGTAAACATCGGGCAGGAATTGGCGTCGATCGTGCAGGGCATCGACGCCGGACAGCCTGCGCCGCTCGATCGGATAGAGGCCGCCGCCGCGAGGCTGCGGGATCTCGGGCAGGGCGAGCGTGCCGCAGACCTGTTGCGCAACGTCGACGCGATGCGGAAAGCGCGCGAGGTGTCGGCCGGCCCGGTCGGTGCCAGCGCAGAGATGATCGCGGCTCTTCGGCAGCAAGAGCCGACCCAGGCCAACGTTACTTTGCTCAAGGCGCTCGAGCAGGCGACAAACGAGAAAATTCGCGCGCTGGACAACGACGCATTCAGCTACGGCACGACGGCGCACGCTGCGGCCACAGGCCCGGTTGCGCCGCTGAACTTCTCTGCGATCGACACCGACCAGGCGCCGCAGTTCGCCGAGGCGTTGAAAGAGCGAGCGAGGCAGGCGCGGATCATTTCCAATATGGAGGGCGGCATTCCTGTGGCGCCGCTTTCAAAGCCGGAACTAGAAACGCTCGGCCGGGTCGTGGCGACCGGAAATGCTGACCAGAAGGCAGCAACTGCCGCCAGTCTCTACGACGGGCTCGGCGAGGCGGGTTTGGCCGAAGTGACGCCGAAGCTGTTCAAGAAGACGGCCGATCAAAGGGCGTTTGCCGTGGCTGCCGAGATTTCCGCCGGCGGTCGGCACGACGTAGCGCGGGCGATCTTCATCGGCCAGGACATTATGGCGGGCCGCGGCGGCGAGAAAGTATCCGTGATGCCGAAGCCGCAGGATTTGGTCAAGGCATACCAGCAGCAACTTTATCCGGTATTCGACCCGTTCGGCGTCAACGATCCGACGGAGGCGATGCAGCGCGGCGACATGACCGCGGTCATGGATCGCTACCAAGCGATGTCGGACGCTGCGACGGCGTATTACGCCTATCGGGTGCGCGGTGTCGAAGCGCCGGACTTCAACGGAGCGATCGAGGGCTCCATCAATACCGTGACCGGTGGCGTCCTCAACGGGCCGCAGGGATACAAGGTGCTCGCTCCGCGGCCGGGGGTAACGCAGTCCGAGTTCGACGGCATCTGGAGCACGGTCACGCAGGACGACGTCGGGCCGCTCGCGCCGGCTGAGAATGGGCAGCGACTCACCATTCAGGACGTCCGCGACAACGGCATTCTCCGCAGCGTCGGCGACGGCGAATATGCCGTCTACATCGATGCTCCAGGCGGGCCGCGGCGGCTGTACCGGGACCCCGGCAACACGGTGCCGGTAATTATCAACCTGCGGAACAAGCCGGCACCTGAACGGAGTTGGCTGCCTTCCGGCGTCGGTCTATTCAACTGATGCCGTGGCAGGGCTTCGATAGGCCGGATGCGCCGGGCCCGGCCGCCGCGCCGGCTGGTTTCGCCGATCGGTTCGGAGCGGACTTCGAGGCAGGCGTGTTCTCGCAGCTCGGCCGGACCAGTTCCGTGATCGCCGAGACGGCCGCCTACGACGAGGCGATCGATCGCGTCTATGCCGTGACCGGTCGCAAGGTGCCGAATCCGGCGCTGATTGCAGACGGCCTCGCAAAGCAGGAATCGCGAACGGCGCTCGAACAGGCGTGGGGGCAGGCACGCCAGCAGGACTCTACGCTCGGCGACTTCCCGGACATCGATGCCCGCGCCGTACAGATGGCGAAAGACCGTGTGCGAGCGGCGCAAGATGCCGCCGCTGCATCGGTTGGCGCTGGTGGCGTCGGCGGGTTTCTCGGCAGTACAGCGGCTAGCATGTTGCACCCGGCGCAGTTGGCAACGCTGCCGTTCGGCGCGGCTGGGGGCGGTGCAACATGGGGCGCGCGCATTCTACGCGAGGCTGCGGTTAACGGCGCGCTCGGCGTAGTGACGCAGATCCCTATCGAGTTGGAGGCTGCCGCGTGGCGCGATCGTGTCGGCGTCAAGCAGTCGTCGCTTGAGAACATCGTCGGCGCGGGCGTTGGTGGTGCAGTGCTCGGCGGTGGGTTCAAGGCGATTGGCGAAGGGTTCTCCGCGCTTCGTGGCGCACGTCCCGCCCCCACTCCGCACACGCCGCGCTGGCTTGCGGATCGGTTTGAATCCTCCGGGTGGTCACCGAACGCGGCGGCGGGGCTTGCGGCGAACGCGGCGCACGAGAGCGGCGGGGCGAATGCTTCCGGCATCCTGAACTTTGGGGCGGTCGGCGACGGCGGCAATTCGCATGGCGTGTTCCAGTGGAACGGCCCCCGCAAAGAAGCGCTGATGACGTTCGCCAGCGAGCGCGGGCAGAACTGGCACGATCCGGAGACACAACTCTCGTTCTTCAATGCCGAACTCGCGCAATTCCCCGGTCTCCGTGAGCGGATGAACGCGGCGAAGTCTCCCGAGGAAGCGGCGCAGATATTCGTGCGGGAATTCGAGCGTCCCGCCGACATGGAAACGAACCTGCGGGTTCGCGCGGAGACTGCCAAAGAGATCGCTGATAGCCCCACGGGGAATGTACAGCCGCGCGATGCAGAACCGTTGGACGTGAGAGACGCGCGCCGGGCTGTCGAGCGGGCGGCGCTAGACATGGACCATGCGCACGGGCCGGACGCAGCGCAGCGGGTCCACGGCGAGAACATGCGGGCGGTAGAGAGGGCGATTGCGGATGGCGAGATACCGGAGCTTGCGCCTTTGCTGCCGCCGATTGATCGCGTTGCGATTGATACTCGACTAAAAGAGACGGACGTTACTTACGCCGGCCTCACGGCTGCTGGGCGGCGACAGAGAATTGATCGCGAGATAGATCGCATAAAAGCTGGCGGCGTCGTCATTGCGCCGAGCGGTCGCAAGGTTAATGTGCAGCGCGAGACTGTAGAACGATCCGCGCTAGTGCAGGACCCGAATGCAGCGCCGCACGATGGCCCGCCGATCGTTGACCGTCACGGTGTTGTCGAAGCTGGCATGGTTACGCCCGAGGCTCCCCGCGATGGTTACGCCGATCCGGTGACGATCGATCGCCGCGTGCAGCACATGACGGACGCAGAGCGTGAGTTGTGGCGCGCGGAGATGGACGCCAAGCCAAAGCCAGACGCGCTCGCCGACAGCATGGGCGATGCCGCCCCGGACTTCCAAGCCGCGCAAGCCATCATGCGGAACACGAAGGATGTTGCGGCAGAGATCGCGGACGGTGCGCCGATCCCGGCCGGTGTGATGAACATGCTGCGGCTAATGCACGATGATCCGGCGATGAAGGTGCGCTCGTCGCCGGAGACTGTGGCTGCGCGGGTGCGCGAGTTCGCAGCAGAGGCAAAGCGCCCGATCGTGCCTGACGTATCACCGGCGCGGTCTATGGATAGCGGCCCCACGGCAAGCCCGCCCGATGTGGCGCGGCTGGTGGAACGTGTGCAGGCGGTCACGGAAACGGCCGTGCAGCCCGAGGCAGTTGACGCAATCTCGCAGGAAGCACGGCGCACAATCGCCGACGCGCTGATCGAGCGGCCGGGGTTGGCGGATCAGAAGATCGAACTCGACGACGGGCGGATTGTGGACATGGCCGACGTGGATGCCGAGTTGCGGCGGCTGGAGCGCGTTGAGGAAGGCGCGGACATCATTCACACCGCGTGCATCCTCGGAAAGCCGATAGCGGGGGCCGCAACGTGAGCATCGAGAAGTGCATTGAAGCGCGCGTTGCTGCCGGCGAATTGACGCAGGAGCAAGCCGATGCGGCAAAGCGGTACATCAAGGATCGCCGCGCATCGACTGGCTACGCTCCTGGGTCAGCCGAGGAAGCCGCTGACCTCGCGATGATGGCGAGCAAGATGAAGGAGGATGCGCGGGCCGCACGTAACCGCACGTCTCGGCAAGCCATCGCTCAGGCTCAGGCGCTGCGGTGGGTTGAGGATCATCCCGGCGGCATCCTGCACGATACGCCCGAGAACAAGACGTTCTACGGCGTGGCAAGCGTGTTCGCGCCGGACAAGACAGGCACAGCGACGCACGTCTCCCTAGAGGGAACGGCGATAGCGTACACGCGCGCCATGCAGGGGATGTTCTCTCAGGGCATTGACGCGATGCGGTCGAAGATGGCCGGGCTGAAGGCGCAGACGACGAACATGCGCGACTTCATCCACGAAGTCTTCGGCGAGAACCGCGGCAACGTCGGAGCCCGAGCGGCTGCGCAGTCGTGGAACGACATGATCGGCTGGGCCGTCAAGGAATGGAAATCGCTTGGCGGGCAACTCGACAGGCTGGATCTGTGGCGCGTTCCTCAGCAGCACGATTCCAGGCTGATTGCCCACGCTGGCTATGACACGTGGAATGCGAGCATCGCCGACCTCGAGGCACAGGGCGGCGTCAAGATCCTCGATTGGAAAACGCAAGCGCCCGCTCTGCCGGCCAAACGCGACGCGATCCTCCGTGAGATGTACGAGAGCATCACTACGGACGGCGCGAACAAGATCAATCCGGGAGAGAATACGCAGCCTGGGCTTGCCAACTCGCGCAACCAGCGGCGCGTTCTCGAATTTACGACGCCCGACGCATGGCGCAGCTATCACAACGCATATGGTCCCGGCGAGTCGCAGATATTCGACATGCTCACCGGCTACATGGACGGCATGGCGCATGACCTCGCCGCGCTGAAGGTGTTGGGGCCTCGGCCGGACCACACCGCGCGGGTGCTGGTCGACACGGCGCGCAAGGCTGGGGTGTCGCCTAGCCGCGTGCATTTCCTCGAAACGCTATACCAGCACGCCAGCGGACAGGCGAACGCCACGGTCAGCGATACGCTCGCACGGTTCGGTAAAGAGACGCGTTCGTTCCTCACGGCATCGCAACTTGGTGGCGCGTTCCTGTCATCGATGGGCGTTGACCATCTGTCCGCCGGGATCACGGCTAAGTTCAACGGGTTGCCGGTTTGGGATACGATGTGGAGGTATCTCAAGCTGATGAACCCAGCCAACGCCGAGGACCGCCGGTCGGCTTGGCGTCTCGGGCTCGGCGCGGAATCGCAGACGCATCGGCTATCCGGCGCCGCAGTCGAGCACATGAATGCGACGCGCGGCCTCGGCACCAAGATCGCCGATACTGTGATGCGCGTCAGCTTGTTGGAAGCGCACACCAACGCGATGCAACACGCGCTCGGGTGGGAGTTTCTGAGCACACTTGCCGATCAATCCGGCAAGACGCTGGACCAGCTCAAGCCGGCGCAGAAGGCGTTCATGGAACGCTACGGCATGACGGCGAAGGATTGGGACATAACCCGCGCCAACATCATCGACATGGACGGGTTGCCGATTGTTGATCCGCACTGGCTGATCAAGCAGGGTGGTGATGCCGAAACTGCCGGCATGAAGTTACTACAAGGGATAGCTGTAGAACAGCGGTTCGGAACGCCCATGCCTGGCGCATTCGAGCGGGCTGCAATGCTGTGGGGGTCGAAACCGGGCACCGTGCTCGGCGAGGCTACGCGCTCGTTTTGGCAGTACAAGGGATTCCCTGTTACCGTACTAACGACGCACGTTCTCCGGGGAATCAGCCAAGCGCGCCGGGAGGGGAAGTACTGGTACATCCCCGGCTTCGTCATCGGCAGCACGCTGATGGGCGCGGTCGGCCTGCAACTCAAGGCCATCGCCCAAGGAAAGGACATGCGCGAGCCGGACGCGAAGTTCTGGGGCGCGGCGTTCATTCAGGGCGGCGGCGCCGGCATCATGGGCGACTTCCTGAACAGTTCCGTATCGCGCACCGGCAAAGACGTGATGCTGACGATGGCCGGGCCAACGGTCGGCTTGGGCGCCGATCTGTTGTCGTTGACGGGCGGGAACTTGGGGCAGGCGTTCACCGACAAAGACACGAATATCGGCCGTGAGGCTGCGAAGTTTGCGCAGCGGTATACGCCAGGCTCGTCGCTTTGGTACGCCCGGCTCGCCGCCGAGCGATGGCTGTGGAACAGCCTGCAAGAGTGGGTCGACCCGCGATACCAGGAGAGCTTCCGCCGGACGGAGGCGAATGCGTTCCGCGAAACGGGGCAACAATATTGGTGGCGACCGGGGGCCGCGACACCTGCGCGAGCCCCGGTCGTGGCAGGAAATTAACGAGAAATCAGTGGCGAAATATTAATTCTACATCATTTCTGGTTGACAATAGGGTACTCGCCAGATATTGATGCCGTGCGCCTATCAGCACGGAACCCCTATGCCCCATGTGACGGTCCCGAGCACCCCTGCTCAACACCAGTACGTTGTCGGGGCCGATGCTCAGGCGACCTTCGCGGTGACGTTCCCGTTCTTCTTCCTTTCCGGTCTCACCGTTCACACCATAGACGAAAATGGTGTGGTCAATCAGATCCAATATTCCGCAACTCCGACAACTAATTCGCAGTTCTCGTCTGTCGGTGATGTTGTCGACGGCGGCTATAGTGGTGGATATATTACCGTTGGTGGCGGTGGAGTTCAGAACGTCACCATTACAATTCGCCGAGAAATACCTCCCGAGAGAACAACTGATATTCCGTATCCGCAGAGATTCCTAGACGTTGGGCGCTTAAATACGGAACTCGATCTGCTGACTGCGCGCCTGAACGACATGGAATTAAGCCTGTCGCGAGCGGCGCACGTCTCCGACGCCGCCGTGATTTCTACTGACGGCATGGAGATTGTCAGTCCGATTGCCGGGCGCGCATTGAAGTGGAACAACACGGCGACTGGCCTAGAGAATTCCGATCACGACCCCGACGAGGCGTGGTTCCTTACTTCCACTGCCGCGGCTTCTGCGGCCGCGGCTGCGACATCCGCCGCGGATGCGGCATCGCGAGCGGCGGCTGCCCTTGCAGCGGCGACAGACTCAGGGGCCGGCTCTTTCACCGCATGGGGGCCAATCACGCTGCAGGTCGGTGTGACCGACTATCTCTTGCCGGATCAACCATCTTCTGCGCAGACGGTAACGCTGTTTTACGGCTCCGTGTTCGAGGCGTACAACCCTAGCGACCCGAAGTGGACGATCACCGATGCGATCGCGGCGGGAAGAACTCTACACGTGAACGTCGCCGTGACGGCAGACGGAGCGGGCGAGACGTTCAAGGCTGGCAACGTCATCTCTGGAACGCTCGTCGGTGCGCTTCGTGGCGATGCGCTTGGAGCAGGGGCCGTAGGAAACCGTGAGCTCGGCGACGGAGCTGTCGCGAGAACGTCGGCGATTGCCAATGGCGTCGTCGCCGCGGCGAACGTGGTCCCCGGCGCCGATCTATCGGCGTTCGTCCCCTCCCTTCCTCTCGCTCGCATCGACACAACTGGTATCACTCCGGGATCTTTGCTCGTCGCCGGCGCCGACATCGGCTCGGCGCTTGCGATCGGCGGCAGCGATTGGGACGCGTTTACGAATATCGGCGGTTCTGGCGCGTTCAAACCGCGGACGTGGCGCCTCGGCTATTACACCTTCCCGGAGTCACCGGCGTCGTCGTCGGTGGTATGGCTCCTCCCGACCGACGCTCTAGAGGCGATCAACGAGATCACGATCGAACTCGACCGACTCGGCGTTTCCGGGTCGGATCAGGCGTTGCTGCAGTTCGGGACGGGCTCGACCCCAACCTGGGTGACAAGTGGATACAACACGACATTTATCCTCGTTGGGGCGTCAACGACCTCGTTCGCCTCCGGCCCTGGAATGCCGATTTCGGTCGCTGCCCTCGGGGGCTACCGCCCAAGCACTGTAGGATGCAGGCTGTTCAGGCTTTCCGGGAATACCTGGAAATATACAGCCACGGTGCAGCCTACGATTGTGGGGCCGCCAGTAGGGATCGCCTCGGGAACTATCGTGCTCGGCGCTCCAGCGACAGCGGTGCGTTTCACGACGTCCGGATCGAACACGATCACGCTCGGGTCTGCGGCAGCATTGGCGAGGATCTGACATGGCACAAGTGGATAAGGCGGATCGCGATGCGATCGAGGCTATCCCGACGGTCACTGCGATAACGCCTGCCTCGACCGATCAGGTCCTTCTCACACGACCTTCGACAGGAGAGGACGTTCTCGTCGGATTCTCTGACTTCGCTGCTGCGGTAACTGGTGGGGGAAGTCTATCGTACGATGGGGGTTCCCCTGGATCCAGCTATACCATCATCCTGGATGGTGGCGCTCCGGGAGACGGATATACCCTCGTCGTCGATGGAGGTGGTGCCGGAGGGCCAACGACGACGGCTCGCATCCGCGTTCGGCGGGGGACGACGGAGGAATGGTATGCTGCACCGGACACGCTCCTCGACGGGGAGCTCGCAGTTGCCCGGGATACGGGAGAACTACGCGCGGGGAAGGAGAGTGCTTGGTCATCCTCATGGCAGTTGCTCTACCGTCCAATCACTCAGGCGCTCTACGAGAAGCTGATCAGCGTCGAGAACGGTGCGACGGCCGACATGACCGGCGCCGAGCTCGTCACGGCGTTGAACGCGCAACTCGGATCGACCGGATGGCAAGCGAGCCTTCCCGCGCAGGTTTCGTCTCCCGAGAAGACGGCCGGATCGGAGACGAATACGCGGTTGTTCTCTCCCCGCGACGTCGCCGACATGGCCGCGACGTTCGGTGGAGGTGGTGGTGGGGTGGCGCTCCCGGCGCAGATCTCCAGCACGGAGCGTTCCCAGCTCAACGTCACGGAATTGCGGTCATTCGCGCCGTCCGATCTCGGCGCGATGGGAATGACGCAAGCGCAGATCACGGCGCGCAGCTCGACGACGCCGCGGCTGCTGGCTCCGGCGAACGTCCAATACTTCCGCGTTCCTTCGGGATCGATCAGCGACAGCGCGGTCACGATCTCCTACATGTGGGCGCCTGCCGATATTGCCGCTGCGATCGCGGCCGCCGGCGGCGGTGGCGGAGGGGGCTCTGTCCCCTTCGATCTCCAGTTCCTCCTGCCGGTCACGGCGAACGTCACGGCATTGCAGATCGGACGCGGCCTCTCGGTCGCGACCCGGATCGCGAGCGTCTTCGCGCAGACGGAAGGCGGGACCTGCACCCTCGCCATTCAGCGGGAGAGCTCGGCCGGCGTCATGAGCGCAGTCACCCCGGCGCCCGGGCCGATCACGACGACGACAGGCGTCATTCCCGCGGATGCGGCACAGAACCTGATCGCGTACGGTAGGATCAAAATCACCGTGACCTCGGCCGTCGCGCTTACCGGGCTGACAATCATCCTCACGTTGGTGGCGGCCTGATGGCACGAACGTATGACTTTCGCACGGCGACGAAGGACTCACTCCTCCCGTCGGGCGTGACGACCGCCGCCGGCTCCGGAACGACGTACGCAGCGACGGCGAACGGCATCCAATTGACCGCGGCCAATGGTTACGCCCCCTCGTTCACCCTGAGCGACACGACGCTCGTGGACGAGACGGGGCAAGCACAGTGGCTCGTGATCAACCATCTGGCTCCTGTCGGCGCAACTTACGCGGGTGTATACTTCTCCGATCCCAGCGACTCCTCGAAGCAGGAGGTCGAACTGACGTTTCCCGTCAAGGGGGATGGGCAGTTTCACACGACGAACGTGTGGATGGGGCGGTATTGCCTACCTCCGCGAGTGCCGGCCGACTTCGAAGTCACCCCCGATCCGGTGTTTACCGCGCTGGGCGGAGCCGACTTCAAGATCATCACGCAGGCATCCCCGGTCTCGGCGACCGACGGCCTCATGAGCCGGATCACCTGTTGGCCCAGCTTCGCGCGGAGCGCGACAGGAGCCTCGGTCTCGGGGACCGTCGCATCGATCAAGCTCTCGGATCGGCCCGAAGGGCCGGCGCTCCTGATCTGTGAGTGGGCCGGCCCGATCTACGCGATGAACCGCGTCAACGTCGCGAATCCCTGGGGCATCCGGCTGCGCAACGGTGGGGGCGTCCGCGCGAGCGACATCTCCCTGAGCTTCACCGCATCCGCCGGGGTGACCGCCGGTAATGTGACCTCGCATTTCAGTGAGATCCCGCACGACGACGACCGAACCGTCTTCTTCAATGTGACCGCGACGACGGCGAATGCCTGGATCACCGTCACCGTGACGGCGACCTGTGCCGAAGGGGACAGCGTCACCTTCACGGGGCGCGCCTGGATCGACGCGGCTGCTCCGACCGGGCTCCCGGCGGCCCAGGCCCCGACGCCATCGGTCGTGGCGCCTGCGGCGAAGCCGTACTCGATCATGATCTGGCGCTTCCCGGGCTGGGGGCCTTCTGTCCAGCTCGGGCCGACGGTCGTGCAGAGCTTCGAGGGGCGCCCGGAGTATGGGTTCGCGGACTTCTCCTCCCCGTTCCCGCACGACTGGGACATCTACTGGACCGTGAGCCACGGGATCGATGGGTATATCGTCGAGTGGATCGACGGGCAGAACTACTACGCCAAGGAGTATTTGGGAGGTGCAGGAACCGGAAAGGGGCTGCTTTCCAGCAAGAACATCAACTATATCAAGTTCATGCTCTCCTGGATCAACACGATCGAGCATACCACCGCCAGGGAAAACCGAGATCCGGACGGCGCCTCGCTCTACACCCTACAGACCGGAACGTCGGCTCCGACGACGCAAGGAAACGACGGCGACTTCTTCGTCAACACGAGCAACGACCGCCTCTATGGCCCGAAGCGGTCCGGCGCCTGGGATACGGTGAACTATCTACAGCTCACCAACAACACCTCGGCGCAGAGATTCGGCGTCGCCAACTTCCTGAACCTGATCGATCGGTGGCGCGAGTACTTCGTGCATCCGAGGTACATGACGCGGGGCGGCAAATACCGCGTCAACATCTTCGACCCCGAGAGCCTCTACGATCAGTTGACGCAGTCCGGCACGAACACGGCAACGATGTACACGTCGGGCCGCGACGCCTTCCTGACCGCGGCACTGGCCCGGGCCTCGGCGATCGCCGGTGGCTCCGGGATCACCTGGGATCTGAACCACGTTCCCAGCTACCAAGGGGGCTCCTCCGCTTCCCCCTCGACCCGCTACTCTACCGCCGGCTTCGTCAGCGCAACGATGTACGGATGGTCGAGCTTCACCGGTCCGATGAACTGCATCCCCGCGACGGCGATGATGGCTTATGCGCCGAACACGCAATGGCCGAACATGGTCCGCGACATGCCTGCCGTCGCCCTGCCGGTCATCGGCGGCTTCGATCACCGACGGTGGAAGAACCAGCGCAACCCCGACTGGTGCATCCCGGACTGGCGGCGTGAGGAGACCGCGACGCATCTCGGACAGGCCAAGACGTTCGCCGATGCGAATGGGATCACCGAGATCCTCCTCTGCTCCTACGACGAATGGGGGGAGCGCTCCTGCTTCGGACCGACCGGCCGGACCCAATTCGAGTGGCTGAAGGCGGTCATGACGACGTTTGCGCCGACCGTCACGCTCCCGACGATCGTCGTCCCGCGAGACGTTTCTCACACGATCCCGCAGACGACGGGCACCTATCGCTGGTGCCAGCATCCCTCTCACCCGATGATCGCGACTCCGGACGGGAACACCTGGACGACCTACGGAATGCGGTTGCGCCCGGGAGACTACCCGGAGATCACGCCGAAGAAAGCGAACAACGTCCCGGCCTGCCCGCGGGCGACCACCGCCGATCTGATCTATCCCATCCCGCTCATGCGCGGGACGAACGCCATGATCTCGGCGGCACATTGCATCGAGAACAACATCAACTGCCTTCGAGACGCGCCGCCCGTGACCTGGACCCGCGTCGGGACGACAGGCCGGTATACGCCGACGATCAATTTCACCGCATGGGAAGCGACGCTCGCGGCGCTGCCGGCGAACGTTCGCGTGGTGATCGACCCGCACACCTTCCCCGGCTGCCCCGGGGGAGTGACCTGCCACGCGGATTACCCGCTGCTCTGGTACGATGATTATACGCTGAACATGGTCGACTATTGGGACCAAGTATCTCGTCGATACGCCTCTTGGGACGGATCTCGGATCATCGGGTACGAGATCTTCAATGAGCCGAACCAGCCGAAGCGTGCAAACGGATCTGCCTTTCCATCGCTCGTAGACTCGCTGTCGCTCTCGGACAACCTATCATCCTCGACGTTCATTCAGACCCTCTACAATTCCTGGGTCTCCCTCGGGTGGAACCCTCCGTCTGCCCTTCCGTCCTTTGCTCTCGGCAATCCGGATCCGCGTTCCTGGCGAAACAAGGTCGAGCAGTGCGTCGAGGCGATCCGGCGCAATGATCTACGCCATGCGGTCGTCATCCCGATGGCCTCGACCGGAGGCACTTACACGACTGACCGCGGTGGTACCGGGATCAGCATGGGGACTTTCACCGATCACGGTCACGATACGGCGAATTGGTTCGAGATCACGGGAGATCCGAACTTCGTAAAGGTATGGCACCTGTACGCACCGAACGGGTACTGCATTCAGGCGAGTGGAACGCGGCCGACGGCTACGGCTATCGCCAACTCGTACTCGCAGATCCGAAGTTGGATGCTCGCGAATCCGTCGAAGCAGGTATTCTTTACCGAGGTGGGCTCCCGAAAAGACGCATCGGAAGTTGCGCTGTACACTGTAGACATTCTAAACTATGTTGAATCTCTTGGTGCTCCTTGGCTCTGGCACGTGTTGAACTACAACACTTACGGCGACTTCGACGCCAGCGGAGTTCCCGATCTGATGACGGCATTACGGTCCTTCTGGGCGAGGAACTGAGATGGTCGATACAGTCGCAGCATCATTGCGGAGCCGTCGCGGTACGGCCGCCGAGTGGACCGGGAAGACGCTGGAGCCGGGAGAGGAGGGGCTTCTTCTCGACGGCAGTGGCCTCGTCGTCGGATACAAGGTATGCGGCGCAGCCGCGACGGCATGGGCATCGCTCCCTCTTCTCGCTCCATATGATGACGCCGAGCAGACGAAACTGGCGACCATCGAAACTGGTGCTCAGGTCAACCCGGCGCAGGTATCTCCAGGAGAGAAGACGGCGGGGACGGGAACTGATCCGCGCAGCTTCTCGCCGAGCGACGTCAAAGACATGGTGACGGAGTTCGGTGGGGGATCTGTCGCGAGCGTGTTCGGGCGCGGCGGGACGGTCGTCGCCGCAACGAACGATTACAATTCCGATCAGATTGCGGACGGCGCCGCCAAGGTACAGATGACGACGGCCGAGCGATCCAAGCTGACCGGTATCGGCGCTGGCGCCAACGTCACCTCCGTCGCCGGCAAGAACGGGGTCGTATCGCTCACTGCCGACGACATCGGAGCTGATGGCACGACGTATAAGAGGTACAGCGCGACCGAGCAGACCAAGCTCGCCGGGCTCGTCCCGCTCGGCCGCTCCTCTGTCACGGCGACCGGGGCCGGCACCGTCACCGTTCCGGCTGGAGCGACGATCGGGCGACTCACCATAGCCGGTGGCGCAGGCGGGGGTGGTAGCGGCGCGGCGATCGCATCTGGCACCTCGTCTTCCGGCGGTGGTGGCGGCGGTGGTGGCGCTATCATCGAGAGGCTGATCGACGTCACTGGTCTCAGCTCCCCGATCACCGTGAATGTGGGTGCTGGCGGTACTGGGGGTGCCGCAGTGACGAGTGGTGCCGGAAATACCGGCGTCGCGGGCGGCGCGACCACCTTCGGATCTCCCGCCATCCTCCAAGCAGGAGGTGGTGGCGGCGGCGCCGGTGGCCAGTCGAACGCCAACTCGGGTGGTGGCGGTGGTGCTGGATGCCCCAACTCGGGGGGATCAGGCTCCGGGGCAACGGCAGGCTCCGCTGGAGCGTCAGGCGGTGGTGCGGCTGGCTCGGGGGGTGGTGGCTCGAATGCGACCGAGGGAGGAGGTGGCGGGGGCGGCTTGAATGCTGGTGCTGGACAGGTCGGAGGAACCTCTTCCCTGGCGGGATCCGGTGGCGGCTCCGGTGGGGGCCTCGCTGGCACTCCGGTCGCGCAAGCAGGTGGCCGAAGTGGCTACGACCCTGCTGGAGGATACGGTGCCGGCGGTAGCGCCGGTGCTGGACAATCGCCATCGGCGGGTGCGGCACCGGCCGCGCCCGGTCTCCCCGGGCAAGGCGGTGGAGGCGGAGCCTCGCATGCCACGTCGACGGCGGGAACTGGAGCGGCTGGTGGCGCCGCCGCTGGCGGTGGGGGCGGAGGCTCCTCGCTCTCTGGCCAGACGTCCGGCGCGGGTGGGAAGGGTGGGGACGGATTTATCTATGTGACGTGGTATTAACACGAATAGTACGCAATAGAAAATAATCACTTGAAATGGACGCGTGCTCGTGTATCGGAGGCCGCTATGGATATTGAGGAGCGGAGAATAGATTTAGTGCACGAAGTGGCTGAAATGCGAACGCAGATAAGGCGCATGGAGGTAGAGTTACATAGTCTTATCGACTTTCTAAGAGACCGCGTTCAGCTGTTTGGCGTCTTGATGGTGGTGTTGATCACCGTCGACATCTGGGGCGTGCCGGAGGCGATCAACGACATCGCCCGGCAGACCAACAATCCTGAAGGACTGAAAGCGGTAGGAGCTGCGATCACCGCCGTCGTCGGCCTGTGGCTGAACTGGCGCCGCACACCGGCGGCTGAAGACGATGCGCTCGCCGATCTGCGCCGGTAATCAACGAATTGCAGCGACAGATTAACGAACAGGAAGCGGCTGCAAAGGGACCAGTAGAATAACCGGCCAGCCGGATACCGGCGGCATCCCGTGCTCGGGAACAGGAGAACGCAACCCTATGGGATTGCGGAATGTGCAACACAGGGAATGGCGGTGCTGACCACCCGCCGCTGGTGCTGAGGAGCCGACCGTGCTTCGCGATCGACACCGACAGGCGCGCGCGCAACTCGGGAATGCCCCGAACGTGGGGCATTGGTGACCGTAGAGCGGTTCGAAGGATGGCCGGCGCAGCGCGGGGAGCGATGCACCATCCCGGAATCATGCCAGCGAATGATGGCCGGCATGCTCGCTGAATCCGAGCGACAGATGCGGGCGTACGTAGATGACGCCATCGGCCGGGCAGCGGACCAAGCGGCGAAGCAAGCTGTCAACGAAGCAATGCGCGAATTCAAGGTGCTCGTGTTCGGTCGGCCGGACCCGACGCCCGAAGACATCGCGCGGATGCACCAGATGCAGAGCGCGCACAAGCTCTTGGTTCGTGGCGTCTTTGTCCTAGCGGTGTTCATCGGTAGCTGGCTGTTCCTCGATCGCATGATTGAGCGCGGCGACCAACTCGCGGACGCGCTGCGGGATCGCTCCAGCATCGAGCGGCCCGTGATCGGACGGACTCCGTGAGCGTTGCGCTTCTCGCCCTCTACGTCGCGGTGCAGACGGCGTTGCAGGAGTTGCCGCTGAGCGATCTGCCGGTATGGGCCGGGCCTATCATCAAGGGCGCCATCGCTGGCTTTAGCGTCGTCATCGCCTATCGCAAAGGGCTTGGTACCGCCCCCGCTGGCATGACGCAGGTACCGACTTCATCCGTCACCACCAAGGAACCGCATTGATGCGACCTCTGACAAAGTGGACGTTGCTCGCGATCGTCGCTGCGGCGGCTGTGCTGGATCTCGCCGGCTGCACCATCGTTACCGGCGACGCGGCAACCGGCAAGATCTCCGTCTATACGCTGATGACCTCGCGCAAAGACGTGACGATCGAGCATCGCCCGGACGGCACGGCTGTCTGGAGGGCCACGGAGAGCGCGGCCGACACGTCCGCTGCAACGACCGCGCTCAACCTCTCTGCCGCGCTGGCGCGTGCCGCAGGCGCTCCGGTGGCCCCGTGAGCATCGTTGGACACATCGCCGTTGATTGGAGACGCTACGGCATCACGGATTGCCAATGGGAGTATCCGTGGCCGGTGGAATTGATCGGCTGGCACGCGTGGGAGTTCCAACGTCATTGCCTCATGGGCTGGACCTGGGACCTGGGGCGCGTGGAGATCCTGTTCCCCCCCGGCTACCGTTTCGACGGCGGCAGCATCCCGGTTCGGGCCGGCGGCATCGTTGATCCGATCGCGGCGCTAATAGGCTCTGGTCCGCACGACATCCTCTACGAGACGTGTGCTGGTGCGCGGCCTTACCGGGTGTGGGGCCGCGATGGCGTGTGCAGAGATGAATGCCTGTACGACGCGGCTACGGGCGCCTCGATCCTCTTCGACGGCAACAACCCGCCCGATCCCGAGCGGCGTCGTGCCCGCGCAGATGCCGTGCTGCGCGCCTTTTGGGTAGCCAGCGGCATGCCCGAGGACATGGCGGACGTTGGCTATGCGACCGTCCGCGCATTCGGACGGAGGGCTTGGGAAAGCATCGAACCGCCGACAGCGGCGCAAGCCATCACGCCACCATCACAGGAGTTAGCGGCATGAACGACAAGGAAGTTGATCTCGATGAGTGCATTGCCGATGGCAGCGGCACGCCTACTTGCGCCGTTGCATCGTGGCGGCTGCCGACCCGCGAGAGCGAGGACGCCGCGGTGGCTGACTGGCTGCGCCTTCAGCTAGACGAGATGGCACGTTGAGCGACCCGCTCGACTGGCCGTTGCTTGATGTGCTGGCCGGTACGATCGTCGGCGAGGCCAGCAATCAGGAGATGATTGGGCAGATCGCTATCGGCTGCGTGATCCGCAATCGGGCTCGGATCGCCGAGGCTTTCTTCAAGCGCACCGGGCAGCCGTACTGGTGGGCCAAGGTCGCCGGCATCCCTTCGACAGACGTATGGCGCAGCGTGATGCTCAAGCCGTGGCAGTTCACGTGCTGGACGGATTCACTGCGCCGCATC
>ERZ724522.595-NODE-595-length-22418-cov-10.298171_pt1 | contig 22418 bp, 25 predicted proteins | sample MGYA00376055_ERZ724522 | MGnify/ENA primary metagenome ERZ724522 (study PRJEB28724, sample SAMN07190884) | wastewater metagenome | isolation source: effluent of sewage treatment plant in Hong Hong | place: Hong Kong | collected 2016-03-17 ...
GATGTTGCCGTTACAGCTCCAGTATCATCAACAGCAGCTTTAGATGTTCCTGCTACAGCTAGATTTATTAAATTCTTAGTTCCACTTCCAGTTGAGCTTTCAGTAACATTAATGTTTAAACCATTAAATCCTGCTGTTCCAGATTGAGCTATTGTTGGAGCAATTGATACTGGATTTTCAGTACCACTAGAAGCATTAATAGTTTTATCTAGTGTTAATACTGAGGAACCAGCAAGCGTTGTCCCACCATCATTAAATTGAACCTGTGTGTCTGAACCACCTGCAGATACAGTAGTCCCAGATGTAGTACCACAACTGAAACTATTACTTGAAGAATCATAGTTTAAATGTTGACCTGCACTATCCGCACAGCTTGGTAATGTCTTAGATGCCCAACCAATACCTGAACCTACCAATACGTTATCATCAGTAGCTGATGTTAAACCAGTGCCTCCACGTGTATAATCAATAGTTGTTGCATTCCATGTTCCAGTTGTTACAGTACCTAATGATGTTATATCTGTACCAATTAATTTACTTGCTGCTATAGAACCTGCAAGCATTGCATTTGTAACCTTAGAATTTCCTATTGCAGTAGTTATTGCTGTTGTTCCACTACCAGAAATATCTCCACTTAAAGTGATTGTCTGGTCACCAGTATTTGTACCAGATAAATTAGAACCAGTAATAGCACCAGAAGCATTTATTGTCCCAGATACTTCTAGCTTATGAGATAATGATGTTGTACCAAGACCTAAATTAGTACCGTCACTATAAAGAATAGATAAATCATCTACTGTTGTTCCTGTGCTTGGATAATAAGTTAAATATCCTGCTGTACCTGAATTAACAGTACCTGAACCACTGCCACCACCTGCTGAAATACCCGTTAAATGTGAGCCATCCCCATAGAAAGCCCCTGCTGTTACATTACCTGCCATAGATACATTATAAGAAGAACTTACAGGACTAATCGTGCTTCCACTTAACTCCCATCCTGAAAGCTTAGATATATTACCCCATTTAACCTTACGAGGAAGCGGTGTCCCAGCGTAGTTCTTTATGCTATAACCCACATCTGCCGTTGCACTTGGAGATGTATCTTCTGTTAGGTCTTGTACTTTTACCTGTGCAAAAGCACAACTGGACATTATTAATAATATTGGGAGAATTATCTTTTTCATTTGAACTCCAGGGTTATATGTGGTAGACTTTTAATATGCTTATATTTACAATTCCATTAGCAATAATTATATGGCTACTAATGTGGCTCTTAGAGCCTATTGATTATTAGGTTTATTTAATATATTTGAAATTCCTAATAATTCTTGATTATTTGCTGCAATTCTATTTTTTAACTTTCCTACAGAATTATATAATAAAGCCTGAGAAGTTTTAAACCCAGCATTATTAGTAGCTCTTTCAAGAGCAGTTTCTGCCCCAGCTCCTATTGCAGCAGCTAAAGGATTTCCATGACCAAGTATTCCACCTACAATAGCTCCCCTACCTAATCCTCCAAGAATACTTGTAATAGGTGTTTTTGAAAAATCTTTTCTTCCTATAGCAATTTGAGCTACTTTTAAATCTGCATATTTTTGATTTAATGGAGAAACTTCTGGAACGACTTGTTCTATTTTGTTTCTTATTGCTCCATATACATTTTTAAGAGCTATATTAGAGAATTTATCCTCAGAAGGATTACCAGTAAATTTAGTCATTTCTCCTATAATCCTTTTAACCTGGGTTGCTTCTTGAGGGGATAATTGGTCTAGTTTACGTGCAAATTGAACTTGAATTTTTCCATTGCCATCTAAAGACAAATGATTTGTTATTGCAGTTTTTGCATCATTTAATCTTGTAACTAAAGCTTGATTATTATTTTCAGTTGCAATATTTATAGCTTTATCTAATGGCGTTAAACTATCTGTAATATCTACCTTTTTTGTACTTGAAGTAAATAAAGCATCATCTATTTTTTTGCCATATTCATTTAATTTATCTCCAATTTTAGAAGATAAATCTTCTGGATTACTTGCAACTATTCTTTCATCAGCAACGGCTTGTCCTGGATTTCTGCCAAATAAAAAATCTTTTTTTCTTGTTCCGATGAATCTATTTATGACATCACCAGAATTAAGAGATTTTCCAATACCAGATAATATAGCACCTCCAGCAGCTCCAACTGTTCCGCTTGTAGCACGATTTAACAAAGATTTAATATCTAAACTAATATTATCTGGATTAGAATATAAACTTCCATAAGCAGCCCCTGCCAGTATAGGATTTTTTATCTTTAATGGATTCATAATTCCACCAGCAATCCCTGCTGCATTGGCTGCATTTTTAGCAACTGGATTTGTTGTTTCTGGAAAAGAATACCCTGATTTATTTAATAAAGCTCTTGGGGCATTTAATAAAAATTGATTTATAAAATCTGAAGGTATCTTTATAACATCTTGACCAGTTTGTGCAATAGCAGAAAGAACAGGATTTTGTTCTTTCATTTGTGGAGTTATTTCTGCACCAATAGCAGACCACGGATTCTTTTTTTCTGGGATATTAGAATCTTTGTTATCATCTAAATAAGTTATCTTAGACGATTCTTTAATTGGTTCATCTAAAAATGTTATAGCCATTAATCTATTCTAGCCTTTCGACCATTAATAGTTACTATAGTTCCTTTTGGTAATCCAGAAGATTCTGCTTCTTTTATTGAATTAAATGATTTTGAATAACCCAATGTATTTTTAACTAATCCTTGTAATTGTTTATCTTGTTCGGGACTTAAATCAGACATATTTGCAGCTATACCTTGAATTACAGAATTTTCATCTTTTGGGATTTCTTGACCAGCTTTTTGAAGTTCTTGTATATATCTATCTGATGCTAATTTAATTCTATATAAAGAACTCAGAGTTCCCTCTGCTTGTCCTTCAAATTGTGCTCTAGGTGTTCCTAATCCACCAAATTCTTGTTTAGATAAATTTACTAAACTTTCCATAATTCTTACAGACCCAGCTTGTCCAAACTGTTGTGATAATATTGGCTGTACTTTTACCAATATTTCATTTCTTCCAGATACAAATTTACCTATATCTTTTTGAACATCTTTAGGAACATTTTTCTGTATTTCTAATGGTATCTTATCTAAGTTCTCAGAGAAAGCTCCCCTATACATATCCCCAGCAAATCCTTTATCAACTAAGTTTTTATGTATTTCATTTAAATTCTTAATTCCTTGTGCAACCATTTGAAATTGTGCTGTATCTCTGGCTGATGTTGTTTGTGCAGCAGTTTGTTCCTTAGCCATATCAGTTGCAGATGCCTTTGCTGCATCAGCAGCAGGGTATTCTAATTTTGTGCTAGTCGGAACTCCAGCTACATTAAGAGTTTGTCCTGAAACTATTCCTTGACCACTATTGATAGATGGTTGATTTATTGTTTGTCCAATAGCTCCTCCTACTTGAGGAATATTTATAAAATTTGGTGAAGATTTATTACTAAATAAATTAATTCCTTGTCCACCAGCTTCTATAATCTTATTATTTGCATCTGCTGCCTTTCCAGCTTCTATTAATTGTTCTAATGGACTCATTAAACTAATATCCCTTTTAAACCCATTAGGCGAATTAGCATCCTCAACTAAACCCTTTTCAGCAAGACCTGCTTTGTACTGTTTAATGGCAAGACTATTCGATAAGGCTTGTTGTCTGGCAGTATTAAATATCTGTAAAGCATTAGCAAATGCTTGTCCGTTAGATTCTTCTTGTGCTCTTTCTTGTGCCTTCATTTGAAGGACTGCTTCTAAAGCTCCCATAGTATTCTCCTAATAAGGCCAACTATTAAATGGATTTTGACCATAAGGACTTAATCTTGGATTAGTTGGAAAATTCTGTGCATAACTCCCTGCAAATGGCGCTGAATAACCCGTATTTCTTGTTACATCCATTCCACCATTTAAACCGCCAAATTGACCTCCTAATAGTCCTAAAGAAGCGCCCATCCCACCATAGCCAGCAGTTGCAGAACCACCTCTAAAGGCATCTATACTTCCACCAATTCCGCCACCTATAGCCCCACCTAATCCTGCTCCAGCTAATAAACTTAATCCTCCAGTTGGTGCTGCAAATAAAGCTCCTAATCCAACTCCTAATGCTGTACCTAATCCACCAAAACCAGAACCTCCAGACTTTTTACTAGCCAACGCAGCAGCCACTTGATTATTATAGTTATCTAAATTAAATTGATTAGTAGCATTTGTTTCACCCTGTGCTAACCCAGTGAAGCCTTGTAAACCATTTTCCCCAATGCCAAGTAAGCTTAATCTATTGGCATTATTTTGATATGCGTCATTAATTGCACCTTGCGAAACTATTGATTGATACTGACTATTCAAGTCTGATTGACTACGAGCCAGAGCATCCGTAAAAGTAGAACTATTAAGTTGATTATTATTTGCAGCAGCTTGAGTAATTTGATTCAAAGTATCACGAAATTGTGGTTGCAATAATCCTTGAGCATAAGACAAAGCATTTGCAGAAGTATTTGTATTTACTAATGGATTTAACCATTGCAAATCTCCAGAAAAATTTCCTTGCAATAACTGTCTATTAAAAATAGAACCAAAATCAATATTTGGTAGTAGATTTGAATTATTATAATGAGTTGGTGTTGCTGGTAGACTTGGACCACTATTTTTTCCCATTTAATGCTCCTTTTAAAGAATACCTTTTTATTTGGTTATTCTTATCTTCCAGAACAATTTCTTCTATATCTGGATTGTCCTTTAAATATATATTAGTCGCTTCACGGATTATGTGAAACAAATTTTCATTTTTATTTAATGATAGAACAAATGGTACATATAAAATATGTCCGTTCTCATCTACTGGTAAAGTTTTCAAACTGTCGTCGGTGACTTCATTAATTCTATATGCACTTAAAATTGCTTTTATTTCACCATTTATTTTACTAAAAAATAACCAACCCTTATTATGTAAATACATTAAAATACGCAATATTTCAGATGGCTTTTTATCAGCCCATACTTTTTCTTCTATAATAATATCTAAAGATTTTAATATTAAATCGTTTTCGTTCATATTAACTTGTTGCTACTTGATATAAATAAACTGCTCCTGTCATTGTTGCGCCACTAACTGTAAACATTGTAAAAGAAGTCATGTTTGCTGAATTAGACCATCTTCCTGCATGAGATATCATAGCAGTTAAACCACCTGCGGATTCATCTTCTATTAACTGTCCCCAAATATTATAAACTTGACTAGATGTTCCAGTTTGATTTATGTAAAATGCACCATTAATTCCAAGAGTAGTATTATTATTAACGGAAGTCCCTATTTGTATAAGAGTTGCACTTGCTGATAATGCTGTTACTGCTCCTGTAGTTGTGCTACCTGTATTAACATATCTATAATGACCTGCCCCACTATCTGAATTAAATCTTAATGCTAATACATCGGCAGCACTTAAAGCTACAAAACTATATTGAACAAAATAAGTATTTCCACTTGTTACACTTATAGAAGCAGTTGTAGCTGCTGTTGAAATTATTGTTGTTGATATTAATGTTAATGCTGGAGTTGTTTGTGTAGCCCACTGTGGATTAGCTGAAGCCCCTTGTGTCTGTAAAAACTGTCCTGATGTTCCAGGAGTTAAAACAGATAAAACTCCAGTTGATGAAAAATATAAAATACTTCCTTGAGCAGTACCGCTTAAATCAGAACCTGTTCCTCCATTAGTCACGCTTAATGGTAATGATGCAGGAGTCTTAATAGCAACCCATCCAGTATCACCACTACCTGATTCTTTACGATAAACTGAAGTATCAGAACCTCCATCAGTACGCATATACAAAGAACCTACACCAGCAGCTACTGATGCTTCTGGTGTCCCTACTCCTGAATAAACCCTAACCGTTTCTGTATCTCCTGATATATTCTGTGATAATTGACGCAATATACTATTTAACTTTGTAATCCCATCAGGAGTACGAAGCATTTCTAAAGTAAAATCTTGATAGCGACTTGGGTCAATTAATTCGGCCATATTATGCTGTTCGCTTCCAAGTATAGCAGGTTACATATTTATTAAGAACGCTAAATGATGCTCCACTTCCCGTGCTACTAGTTGTTACTCCTGATTGTGTTCCATTAGAAGAAACTGTTGTATTAATCACATTTTGACCACTTGCTCCACCTGCATTACCATAAGCCTGATGAGTGTGTGCTGGTAATTCATTAGTTGTTAATGTAACTGTATTTGCACCACCTGTTTCTCCAGCACTATCAAAATTAGTATCTCCTGAGTCATATCCAACTATCATTCTACCTGCTCCCAGCGCAGACCATGTTCCAAATCCTAAAAGCGTTCCAGGATTTGTTGAATCACTAACATTTATATATACAGAACCAATTGGATAAATCAAATTCATAAACGCAGCCAAAGTAGCCTGTCCTGTTCCACCATTTGTTACAGGAAGTGTTCCAGTAACTGCTGTGCTTAAATTAATCTGTTTTCCGTCATTTGTACCACCAGTATGACCATGACCCGTTGAACCATCAGCAAAATCATTTACATAAGTATGCAATACGTCTAATTGTGTATGCAAATCTGCTGCTGTTAATATTTCTGTTGTCCACGTTTTTGTACGTGCTGAATCTGAAGGCCATGCCATAATAATCTCCTTATGTTTCTATTGTTTGTCCACCTTCAGTAATTACCAATCCAGAATCAGGATTAACTAAACTATCCTGTCCTGATGCAATACCACTACTAGGCGTTCCAAATACGATAGGTTGACTATCACCAACAATAGTTGCTAATATTTTTACTTTCTTAATTTTAGGTCTATCTCCTGATGCTGAATTTAATAATTGAAAGCTAAATCTCCTACCTACAGCCATATTACTAAATGGACGGGATATTGTTTTATCTGGAGGTAATGTACTTAAATATGATGTATTAACTGTAAATGTAGTATTTATTAAATCACCATTTGATGTTAATGGAACAACCATTTGTCCTGAATGAAGACCTCTTTCACTTGTCCATGCTAATGAAAACTGACCTACAGAACCATAATATGTAATTACTGCTTTCAATAACTTCAATGTTATTTCATCCATTGGCAAACCAAAATCTTTTGATGTAAAATCTTTTGTTTTATAATTTGCTAATGTTGAATAAGTATTATCAGAATTTGAAGTATCTTCTAATTGATATATAGCATCTTGCTGAGATGATGCAACATATAACTCATTAGAAGATTTAGTTAAAACAGCAGGATAACCAAATGTATCTCCAACAGAAGGATTTACAGTTCTCTTAGCCCATTTTCCCCAACGAGCATCATAATATCTGCATACATTTGGATATGTTACGCCAGAACCTATTTCATTATAGAATATAAAATATTTATTTTCTCTATAAATACCAAATACTCTTGCTGATAAATTAACTTGAGAAATCCAATCTTCATTAACTGTTAAATTAATAAAATTAACACCATCCCAAACATACAATCCAAGAGTAGGATATTGTGATAAGAAATAACAACCTTCAGTTCCTAATGCAATAGAATATGGAGCAGAACATCCATGACCAGGAGCAATTGGTCTGTATGCTACATTAGGAAAACCGCTTAGTACATATACTCCAAATTTAGTAAATACGGATATTTCATTGCCTGAAGGAAAATTAGGGCAACATCCTTGAGTTAAGTCTGGCAAATCAATACTCCAAGCATCTCCAGAAGAACTCCAAGCATTTACAGAAGTCCAATTACCAGTTCCAGCTCTTGAACCATAAACTGTTACTGCTCCACCTTCAGCAATAAGACGTGATTTATGATAATAAATTCTATCTTTTGCAACTGGAGGTTGTCCTGCAGGAATAGTTATTGAACCACCAATAGTAGTATATTTCAAATTATCTGTTGAATTAGTTATCCATGCTTTATTACCTGCAGATACCCCATGACATAACGTACCAGAAGTAAATTTATTATCATCAGTCATTGTTAAAGATGAACCATTAATGCGAACGACATCACCTTCAATAACGGCATAATTTCTTAATGAATTTCCTTCAAAATGATGAAGTAATAAATCTGGTGCATTTGAATATGAAACTCCACCAGTTGCTATTTGAGTAAAACCTTTCGCTCTAATCATTCCTCCAAGAGAATCGGAATCCCAATTTTCAATTATCCTGGCTTCATTAACCTTTAATTCTTGGTCTTGACCAATAGTATTTTCACCACCAGCAAAAGAAGGTATCTCTAGTGTTAATTCTAATGAATCCTGTTGGTCTAATTCTCTAGTTTGTGGCATATTCTAAATTTAACCATTTAGGACTATCTACTGTCCATTTAATTGTTTTTATAAGAGAATCCATTTTCATTAGTAATATATCCTTTGATTTCCACCAGCAATATCTATATTAGAAGTATCACTTTCACCAAAATCAGGTCTAGCATATTCTTTTTTAATAAATTTCTTATTCATCCAATCAATAGCCTTATTAACTATTGATTCATAAATAATTCTATATTCATCAGCCTGAGCATTTTTACCTATTTGCCTCAATAATTCTGATGCTGCATAATAGGCAGAACCTTCCCTAAATTCTTCTTGATGTAACGATACATCATCATCATCAGATAATTCACTTGTTGGTTTCTTAAAATAATATAATTTATATGTCTTACCATTAGCATCTGCTCCTATAAGATTTATATTTAATGTTCCTGCTGCATCTGTCCAAAAATAATAATATGGAGGTGAACCTCCCCAATTATAGTATCTTTGCCAATCAGCTAATGATATTTCTCTGTCATTAGTAATAACAACATTATCAACTATAAATACATAGGTCTCTATCCAATCATTAGGAACTGTTATTATAAGACTACTGTCTACAGTTCCAGATTGATAACCCATTAAATCTTTAGAATCAAATGCTAATTGCCATTCACCCCGATTAAGTTCTTTTTTACGAATAGCAAGCGGAAACATGTCGTCACTTGTTGTATTTCCATCACCAAGTAATGAACTTAATTTATTTTGTGAGTCAACGAATGTATACGCCATTTTAAACTCCTATGAGTTCTTTCGTTATATCTTTCTTTAAAGCTCTTTCATAAGCATTAAGCCATAATCCAGCTTTACTATTAGCATTATGATTCTCATGGACATTTTGAAAAGCATTATTTGCTAATTCTTCTCTCTTAGCTTTATCTAAAACTAATAATTCTAAAGCATTGAACCAATCATCTTCATCTACAAGTAAACCATTTTGTCCATGTGTAATTACTGGAGAATATGGGGGCATGTTAGAAGCAATGGTTGCAGCCTTTACAACAGAATATTCAAAATATTTAATAGCTGATTTATTTCTGTTAAATTCATTCTTAATCAATGGACAAAGACCAATATCTAAGTTCATACATGCTAACTTATATGGGTATACAATTTGTTTAACCCATTGATGACATTCAATACGTTCAATAGGAATATCCCTAAATAATCCATACATTCTTAGGTCTCCCCAGAAAACAAATTTAGTATTACTGTATTTTTTAAGAATCTTCTTAATAGCCCCAGAAACAATATATAAATCTTCATAGTGGCTAGAACCACCTTGCCATCCTATTCTTATCTCCTTTTTAACATGTGTTACTTCTGGATATTGTTCAAAATCTACCAGATTAGGTAATACCTCAACATTTGGGTTTATTTGTAATAATTTTTCTCTAAGTATAGGAGTAGTAGTAGTTACTAAATCAGCACTTTTAAAACTAGCCCTGAATAAGTCACGACGACGAATATTTGTTTCAATATCCAAATATCTACCCCCATGTTCCATTGGATTCTTACTCCATAACATTTCTCTTTTACCATCAGGCCATACATACTCTACTTCCTCAGTTCCTATAAACTGGTAATATGGATTTAATGGTGATGTATTGAATGGGTCGTCATCATAATCAACTACAATAGTTTTTCCATACTTACGACATGTTTTAATGAATTTAAACCATTCTTCAGATGCTGGCCTATGAACTACAATTACATCTGACTCCATTATTTTCTGTAAAGCAAAGTCTGTTCCTAATTCTGCACCTTCTGGAATAGTTAAAATATTTGCCATTCCATTTTCTAATAATTTATATAAAGGTTGAACAATTCTATAAAGATTACAAGCTGTGTCGTCTCTCTCAATTCCTAATACACGCATTCTAATTTCTCCTCTAATTGAAAATCAAACTCTTTAATAATTTTTCTCATACTATAGTTATCGTCAAATCCATCTGACGGTTTATATGGAAACCCTAAACAAGAAGGTGGATTATCTTTAGGGTCATTAAATTTTCTAGCCCAACCAAAATCAATTAACATGATTACGTTATTCTTTACACATAAATTATCTGGTTTAATATCTCTGTGTTGAATTTTTGAATTCTTTAACTCAAATACAATTTGAGCTAGTTGAGATTTCCAATCTGAAGGTAAATTTTCAATAGTCAACAATTCGCCACAATCTTCAATAGCAAATTCTCCTTCAATATCAAAAACTTTTGGGAAATGTATATTATTTAATTCTTTTAATATTCTTTTTTCATTATCTATTAGGTTATATGCCATGAATCCTGTTTGTTTTTTAATTATCTTTCCATCTTCTTTTGCAACTACAGAGGTTGCTCCTTTCCAATATGGATGAAAATCTCCAACGGATTTATCTAATGGCTTAACCCATCCAATATTAGATTCTTTAAGAGCCTCTAAACCTTCTTTAACCGTCATAGTTCCTAAATGAGTAGGATAAGAATTATGATTTTTATGATGCACAACATGATAAACGAGAGCCACCCTAAAGTGAATTGGGTTAGGGGTAAAGAACCCACTAGGATTCCACTCCCTCGTGTCTAGGATGGCTTGCTCGAAATCTGCTGGATAATAGCCATCTCCAACATATCTTATATCTGCAAATATATAAGTATCATCTATAGGTATCTTAAATCTAACTCTAGGATATGGAAACTCTCTTTTTGCCTGTGGAAATATTTCTAACCAATGTTCAATATCATAAACCAATAAATCCAAATCGCTATGGTCCCCCATTTCAACAGAATCTGGTAAATTCTCCCAATTCCTTAACACAACATATTGGAATGATATGTCATTCATATAATTAAAAAACTGACGTAATGATTTCATTTTTCCTCACAGGTAATTGTTTAATAGTACCGTCTATACCTAACTCTTCAAATAATTCAAAAACATGTTTCTTTAGATTCTTAGGGACATGATAATATTCTATCTCAATTCCATTAGCTCTCATTAAATCTTCATCTAAATATTTATCTTTAGCTTCAGGACAAGTAATATAGGTAGTTCCACCATAATATTTTATTAAATCAATTAATCTCTCTGTTTTTGTAAGTTCTGTTGGATAGTCAAATTCTATTCTTGTATCAATATTTAAAGTCTCTTTAATACAATGAATCCAGTTCATATTTAACCAGAATAAATTTTTACCGTCGGTATATTTTTTTTCTCCTATAGAACAATTTCCACTTTTTACTGACTTTGTTACCCATTTATCTTTTGTATTAAGAAAATACCGATTCTGATAATTATTCTTCTCAAACTGAACTTCCTTTAAAATAATAAAAACATCAGACATAGCCATCTTGTAAAAAAATGGAAACCAAGGACAAAAATTAGCTTGATGTATCGAAATTTTCACTAAATGCTCCACTTAATCTTAAAGCTGTTTCAACATTATCTGTTAAAATTGCAGTGTGACCGTCATCCTGCAAAAACATAAACTTATAAAAATTCATTGGTTCTTTATAGTTCGGTCTTTCAGCATCATGTAGTATAACAACACCACCTTCATTTAATCTTGACTTAGCTACATAAAGACATTTTTCACGCTCACGTCCATCAACAAAAATCATATCATATTTTTCAATTCTTCCTGGAGTCTCTGGATAAATTTCCATATTAGGTTGAAAAATAATATTTACATTTTCAGGCATTTCCCATTTATACTTATTATACCAAGCTAAATTATGTTCTACACTATCAATAAATTCTATTGATGGATATAATGCCATAATAGATGTAGATGTTCCAGGTCCATATTCAAATACAGTTTTAGGATTCAATGAACCTAATACTTTATATAAAGCATCTTTAAAACTATCCCAAGAGCTTGCAGTTTCCACTTAATGTCCTTTTTAGGCTTTCCTGTGAATATCTCCACGAATGAAAATACCATTTTTTATGGTTTTGGTCAAAGTTGTTATATTCCAATGACTTCCATCCGTCCATATCAATTTTAATATCATTGTCATAACATATATCTACAGTATCTTTATTGAATCTATTAAAAGGAGGAACAAATATATTACTTCTTAAATATGAACATGAACCAAGGATACTCATTTCTTGTGTTTCACGTGAAACTTTTGAATGGTCTATATGATATAAGCCATGTGAAGCAATTTTATACAAGGGATGTTTAAATTCATACATAAAACTATTTGCTGTTTTGTAAAACCAATTTGTAGGATATGTTTTAAATGGTACAGAAGAATATACTGAACCGCTTGAGTTCTTTTGAGAAAACAATGTTACGCAAGACCAAATTTCAGCATTAGGAAAATAATTATGAATAATTCCATAAATATTTGCCAAATCTTGTGGACTTGTATTTACAGTTACATCATCATTTCTAAAAATCATGCTTTCCATGCGATTTGTCTTCCAACTTCTTTTGAATATTGTTCGTGTTCTTTTGATTTTATATGTAACTTATGTTTACCACTCCAATGTCCAATATCTTCAACAATAACATCAGGAACCCATCCTATAACTGGTTCTTTCTCTACGCATATTTGTTTAAGAATTGAAATAGCTCCAGTTAAACCATTTGTTTGATGTCTTTCAAAAAATATGTTATTTATAAGGTGAGCTTTCATAACCCAAAGACCACCAACTATTTCTGCTGGTCGATATCCTTTATTATCAGTATCTTCTTTACCATAAGTAAATGCTGCATTTGAAGGTATTACATTAGGAGAAAGAATATCAGCATCACTATTTTGCATTACTTTAATAATATCATTTAACCAATTTTTAGGAACAATACAATCATTATCCATTTTTGCTAATATGTCATAATCCATAGGTCTAACTGTATCGAAAAAACTTATTATTCTATCGCGAAGACCAAGATTAGGTTCATTATCATCAACTAAATATATGTCAGTATTGACATATTCTTGAGCTTCTTTTAAGGCTTTTATAGCAAGTTCTGTATATTCAGGTCTTTTATAATAAGACATGAATAAAGCAATTTTAGGTCTTACTGGTAATACAACCATTTAATTTCTCCTGTGCTTCACGAAACGTGTCAGCGATTTTATTAAATTCTTCAATACTAACTTCCAATCTAATGTCTCTGATTTTGATGTGGATATAATTCTCTTCTTTAAACTCCGCACCTTCCGAGAAGATGCCACCTTCGTTTTTGTTGTATAGGTTTTCATTTAAGTTCACCTGTATTTTATCGCTCTCATCAGCGATTGCGATTTGTTTACGGCACAACTCAATATGTTGTCCTGCTCCAGTACCAGGACATCCACGTTTTTTCCATCTATCTAAAGCAGATACAAATGCTTCTGCTGTATTTATAAAATCATCTAACGATTGCACAATGCGTATATTTCTATAATGTATATGGGCTTTCTCGCAAAGTTCAATAACAAACCTATTATTAAATATTGATTTTTGTCCTATATCTTTTACTGCAAGTGGTTCAATCGTACGACCCATAATCCTCCTATGATATTAAAGAAACATCTTTATTTGAACCATATAGAACTTTAACTTTCATTAAAGTTTCCATAGGGTCATCCCCACGACATATTGCATTCATAAATGCCCTATGAACTTTTTTATTATCTTGTGCCCAAAAATCTTTATAAACTAAACATTTCATAAATAAATATAAATCTTGTGGTATATCAAATTCCCATTTAAATGTCCCATCATTGCTCCATCCATAGGAATCTGTATATTTACCTTTATTACCGATTTCTTTTAATTCATCAAGACGTATTTTATTTTGCATCCTAGCAACCATGCACATCCGAGGGAAATCATCCAATTTCATTTGGATAAATTTTTTATACGAGGCTTCTACTAGAGATTCCATGCTGTCAGTTATGCTTGGCTTTTCTTCAACGGCAGCATTAACAGCTTGCTCTAATATAGTTGGTTTTTGTTCCATAGAATTAAGTGGGGGAGATTTCGCTCTCCCCCAAAGCGACTAGACGACTGTAGAAGTCTTCAAGTGAGACTGCTTTGCATGGGCTTTTTCATTACCCCATTGGAATGTCATTTCAGCTTCCACCCATCCTTTAACAGATGAGGCTGTCGGAGCACCTTTGTATTGCTGAATATCGCGCAATACAGCCACTTTTAAGTGGTCAGGTGTTACGATTGTAATACGAGCACCAGCATGTTGACGGTCAGGAATAATATCAACAGTACCGAAAGAACCTTCATAACTGTTAATATTAGCAATAGCCTGACGGCTAGATGCGTTAATTTGATAAGTAAAACCAGTCTTCGCTGTGAAGTTCTGGCTGATTACACGCTTTTGATAACCACCGCAGAATAAAGCACGTGGGTCACCACCAGCGTTCCATATTTTCTGCAATAAAGCATTAACTTTAGATTCAGTTAAGGCTTGTTTTACAGCACCACCAGCACTAGAACCACGTCCAGTGTTGGTACGAATTGCCTTTTGAATACCTTTAGCAGTACGAGCTGTACCTGTAGCACCTACAGCAGTATTACCAGTATTCAAAAAGATTTTGTCGTAATCTGTTAAAAGCGCCTTCATTGCTTTCATCATTTCACGAGCAACTTGGTCACCAATACCAGCCACATTAACTGCCATTTCAGTAAACGTAACATCCCAGTTACGTAAACGGATATGGGTATAGTTAGCGTGACGTGTACGGTTTGCAGGTTGAGAATATGTCAATGAAGCACCTTCCACGATACCAGTTGTGGATGGAGATGCTAAATTGTCATCTTGCCATTCATGTTTTGTAGAACGGATATTGATTTTTTGAGCCATTGCAAAGAATGGTACGTCATCTGCAAACAGGTCTGCTACTGTGTCGGTTAAACCTTCACGTATACCTGTTGCAAAATACGAGTTAACTTGTGAAGAAGCCATTTTATCTCTCCTTAAACTCGTCAGGAATCATAGCATCGACATTAAACATTGGATGTGAACGGACTAATTCTACTTTTTGCCTCTGTGTACCCCCCATGGCATTTTTACGTAGACTGTCTAATTTAGACTTATCCATATTCATTTTAGATGTTTTAGTGTCTAAAGTCGTTTTACGTTTTAAGTTATTCACTTGTCTTTTTAAATCTACTTCTTTAGTCTTATCACCGCCAACTGAATTTACAGCTTTAAAATGCTTAACTGCCAATTCCAAAGCAACAGCTTGACCATTTATATCTTTTTGTAACATTGGATATTGATTATATAACTCTCCTGCGAGTTTTATAATATCTGGAGCAACTTTCTCCAAATTAGGAATCTCTCCAGATTCAGCTATTTGAGCAGCTTTTTTTTCATACGCTGCTGCTTGAGCCTTTGCAAAATTCTTAGGAGCATCCGCCATATAGCTGTCAATTTTATCTTCCAATGCTAAAAGCTCATTTAATTTAGAATCATCACTTTGTGCTTTTATTTGAGCTTTTCTAACTTCTAATTTCGCAGCCTTCAATTCGGCCGGAGTCATAGTTTCTAATTGCTTTGTTATTTCATCTTTTGGTTCAGGATTCTTAGCAGCTCTTAATTCTTCTAGTTCTCTTTGAAGAGCCTTTTGCTTTGCTACAAGCTCATCAAATCTTTTTTGAACCTTAGATTTAGGTATTACTTCTTCCTCTTCTTCAGAAGATTCCTCCTGCTGTTCTTCCTGGACCTCTTCAGTTTGCTCTTGTTCCTCTTGAACTTCTTCCTGTTGCTGTTCCTCTTCTTGAGGCGCTTGGACTTCTTTTTTAACAGGCTTCTGTTCTTCAGTTTTTGGTGATAAGCCTAAATCAGTTAGAATGTTTTTCTGAATATCACTATTCAGTAAAGATTCGTGAACCGACCTATGCAAATCTCCCTGTCGAGATATTTCTTGTTGTGTTTGTTCATCTGTTGGTTGATTAACTTGTAATGCCATAATTTTTCTCCGCAAGTTTATAGTCTTTGGGGACTCTTAATTAATACCACCAGTTAAAGAGTTGGAGTCTCTTCATTCCAGTTGTTTAATGTCGTTCAGCGACAGTTAATAAATTTAGCAATTCTTTTTACCAGACTTACCTTTTCCTTTTTTAGCCATATATCTCCTTACATTCTTGATTGACCATTTTTACGGTCCATTTGATTTTTTGAAAACATAGAAGAAAGATTACCCTTATTGTCAACAGGTAAACTAGACATCCTCTGTGCCCCTTGAACTCTTGTGGCAGAACTTTTTACTGCATTCTCATTACAATCTGAACATTCATTATCAATTTTTTCAGACATTTTATTCTCCTTCTGGTATTGGTCTTGTTAAACTTTCCATTTGTGCTATTGCTAGTTCTATATCATCTTGTATTAGCTGCATTCCCTCAACTCTTCCAAGTCTTCTGTCTGAAGATGTAGTTGTATCTTGTAATTGACTAATTTGTTCTTTTATTCTTCCATTGACTATTGCTCTAAATATCGCCCCAGCATTACTATTATAAAATTTCTCCATTATCTGACCAATTTCTATAATACTTTGAGGGCTGTGCTCTACCATTAACTCTTCAATTTTACCCACCACATTCTCCCTTCATGCTCTACATCTCCCATTATCTCATTAACTGCTTTTATAACTCCGTGATGCTTTCCGTCAACATAATCCTCATTTATATATTTTTCATCATACGTATTTGATTCGTAATCGTGTCCACAAATTATTCCACCACTTTTTACTTTAGGAATATAATTTATTAAATCATTCTTAACATCTTCATACGTATGTCCAGCATCTATAAATAATAAACTAACAGAATGAGATTCTATAAAATCATGTGCTTTATTTGTATCCATATAAAACATTTGTATATTTTTATATAGTCCAATTTCTCTCATGTTTTGAATAAATAGATGATATACAGAGTTATCTTTTGCAAATTCAACCAAAGGCGTTCCTTCATTACCTATAAAATTATCAACAACTAATAATCTATTGTTTGTATTTTTTATCTTCTCTCCTAATATTGAAGTAGAATGACCTGTCCAGCAACCTAATTCTAATATATCACCATCACATAAATTAACTAATTCTCTTAATTTATTCTCGTCGTGTTCGCTAAATTGATTATACGGCTGTTGCCAATTTGGCATTTGCTGCCTCCAAAACTTTATCTGCTATAAATTTTGCCATTACATCCTGATTGTAATACTTTCTTACTTTCTGATAACCGCTTTCTGCAATTCTCTCAGCTTCTTCTGGATGATTTTTATAATAATTATACTTCTCTTCCATTTCTTCAAATGTTTTCCAATATACAATATCAACACCATCTTCAAATAATTTCATGTGCTCAAACATTGTATCTGGATTCAAATAACTTAAGCATAATCTACGACAAGCCATTATCTCAAAAGAACGACCAGTCATGCTGTTGAAAAATCTACCAGGAGGAGCTGCTAATATTTTAAATTTACAAATTAACTCTGTGTATCTCTGAGCATTGACTAAGGCATCCCTATGAAGCTCAGTCTGCCTGTGCATGATAATTCCATTTTTATCTTGTGAAAACCAATCTTCTCTTCCTGGTAATCCACCAATAAAACCTAACTTATCATATTCTGGAGGATATAAATCATCCAAAACTGTAATATCTGCCCACGAAGGCATCCATACTGTAGGAACTCTGTATAGATTTACATCAGTCTCAGCAAATGTAATGAACATATCGAACAATTTCTCACGTTCCCTTATCATTGTACTGCTACTGTCTAATTTCCCATGACGAGTATAAAAACTTTCACTCTGTAGGGTTGCCTTGAACTGATTACCACCAGCCGTAACATACGGCATTCTTCCTTGAAGAAATCCTCTTATATAAAATATAGGATATTTTCTAAACTCTTCTTCATCTAAAAACTCAGGACCAGTCGTATTAAACGCATAATTTAATACACCAATTCTCTTGAACGCTTCTGCAAGTCCCTTGGTGCACATATAACCTGAACCAAGTTGCATCGATTCGTTATACAAAAAATTAATCTTGTCGTACATTAACCCTCTTTATATTGCGCCCCTTCAATTGGAGCTAATAAAGCAGCCTTACGTACTTCTAAATTATCTCCTGCAACTTTAAGACCAAGCTGAGTATTAATTGCTTCTTGCTTCGCAGCTTGTTGTTGCATTGCCATTTGCTGTGCATCTTGAGCAATCTGTTCAGGAGACTTCAACAAGGTCTTCACCAATCTCACATCAGTCTCAGATAAATATAATTCTTTTAACTCACGTTGATTAATCATTGGGTCATTTAAAAATACTCTCATTAAATTAAATGCCTTAGCAGCACGTAACTGAGGATTACTATTATCTAATTTACCATTAGGTACTATATTAAATTTACCCTGAATTTCACGACGACTTATTTTAACTGGTTGTTCACCTGTAATTAATATCTCTTCTTCTTCATTCCCAAATTGTTCATACAAGGCATCAATCTGATAATATACTTTAGCCATCTGATTCTGAAATACTTGTAAATCTAAACTCTGTACTTCAGCCTGTAATTGTTCAACTAATCCAACTTCTTTAGCTGTCTTTTGTCCTTGTAATCCTTGACCACTAGAATTATTTGGAGCACTTAAACCAGAAGATAAATTACCTGTTCTCTGGTCACTCCATGCTTTAAAATATTGTGCACTCTGAAACAAAAATGCCTGGGAAGAGTTCCCACCAGATTCTACCTTTACATCATCTAGATTTGTCAGGACCTCCAGTGCCTCCCCAGGTACATATCTAATATTTCGGATATTAGCAATGCTACCTCGTTTATATTTAGTACGAGGAGTATTAGTAATAGTACCATTGTCGACTGACTGATTAACAAATGTAGTAATGGCATTCTGAAAATCTTCTCCTAATGCACCATACCCACGAGTTTCAAAAGCTCCTGGTCCAATAAATTCTCTTTTAACTAAAACATAAGGCCATTGACCATGGTCGTATGGTAATTCAATAAATCTCAATATCATGTCTGGCTTTGCATCAGGCCACGTTACAATACATCTCTCTTCAATTCCATCACCATCAATATCATACCAAACGCATGTTTCATGCAGCCATACTAAATCATCTTTCTTATTACCATTATTTTGTTGTTTTAAATTACGACGATTATCACGAGGAGAACTTGATGTCCATAATTCAATCTCACTATCTAAGTATTGTTCATACTTTCCATCCTTCATAGCAATCTTTAAATCGTTCTGACTTCGTGTAAAAATATAATCGATGAATCTAGCCTCATTTAAATCGCATGTATCAACTGGAAATACCAGCTCGTCCCTTACGCTTACCGCTGTCATCTCAGCACGGTCTTCAGCGCATTCAACGAGCTTCAATTCAAATTCGCTTTTACCTGTACGAAATTCTTTTATAACTCTATTTATTTCTTCAATATTCTCATCAAAACTTTCATCAATTTGATTCTCTTCAACTAATATCTTATGTAACATTTCATCATCCATGCGTGGGTCATATAACGCGGATAATACTTCTTCTGGTAATTCTTTTAAATCAATCTTCTTATAAAAATTTCTCGTCTCATATTTCCATGTGTTCTTAAATACTGTCATTCCTTGAAGTAATAAATAATCCACACCTGTCACGTATGGTGTAAAATAATTAACCTTAGTCTTCATTCGCCAGTCAAATAAATATTCACGTTTACGTGCTGGCTCAATGTCTTCAGCACCATACGGTTCAAACGATACTATCGGTGACACATTTAATAAATTCACATACGACGGTTTTGCTCTTGCAATATCCGTATCAATTAACGGCATCATGTAATTTGCACAACCAGGCCATGGATGAACTTTTTTCTGACGAATACCATATCGTAAATTAATATATTTATCTACCTGAGATTCCCAAAATCCACGATCACTCTTCGCGTCAACTATTGAAGATGATAAATTATTTACAAACATCCTTACACTATCTGTTATTTTTGCTGGATTTTGTTCTTTTAATGAATCTGGATTTTTTCTTGCCATATTTAATATCCTAAATAATTTTCGTCAACTGCGACGTTGGATTCTATTAGTTTTCCTTGACCCTGCCTATCCTCATATTCCTTAACAACTTCCTGAAGCAACTGCGCTTCAGCTAACTGACTCTTCAATGCCCAACACGCGAGAGCCAAACTTATCACCGCATCATCGTGTTTTCCATCAGGCGCACTATACGTAATTCTTCCACTATCAGTAATACCATATTCATACGAGTGTAGTTCGTCAACTAAAATCGCTTCATTTGGAAATGTTATCCTTCTTTGCTCAATCGCTATTGCTAAATTATTTATTAACTGATTCTTGCTGTCATTCGTAAATTTAAACCCTGGCTTCTCACCCTGATACCACATCGACAATCCAGCTCTCTGTAAATCCTCTACTATAGGGTCACCAACACCCGTGCAGTCTACAATACAAAGTGCATTATTATATTTCGCTGCTAATTCCTGTACTCTTAATTTCTGTATACTCCACGCCAAGTCATTAAATCGCTCCCACGCCACCACTTCCCTCGTCACACTATCCATTACCGTCAGTACCGTGAAGTCAATCGTCTTGGCCAAGTCAATCCCCATCACATAAAATCTTCCAGGCACAGCAGCTTTATACGTCCCAACAATACATTGCTTAATCCTCTTAAATACGCCCGTGTCTTCTGACAGAAACTCAGCCATAAACTCCTGACTGAATAGCTGCTCACTCATATCCTTGCGAGCTTCCTGAATTTCATCCTCAGTAATATACTTATTTATACTCGTCGGCTGTCTCCAACTTCTCCACCCTGGCTCGCGATGCTCACCCTTCATATACAAATCATAAAACCAATTCCTGCCACGAGGTGTCGAATAAAAATACGCAGGAGCTTTATAATCCGCAAGCATCGGTCTTAAAATTCTACTCCACACACCTTCCTTCACCAACGCTGCCTCATCTATCCGAAGCGTCTTTAACGCCACCCCAACCAACGAATCTTCCTTGTCAGCTCCCTTTAACTCTATCCGTGTCGGCGTACCCTTATCATCCAATATATTCGGATTGTGCGCATACAACTCCTGCTCGTTAAACACCCAATCCTTATCTACATCCAACACCGCCTTCAACCGCGTCCACGCAATCGACTTTATCTGCCTGTAATTCGGACCAACCAACCAATGCCTCCCAGGATTAGTAACCGCATCCATCACACAACCCTGTATCTCCTCCTCTGTCTTCCCACCACGCCTACCCCTAACTATTACCTTGAACCTAGAGACATCCTCATGTATCTCTCTCTGATAATCCTGTGGCTCATAATTTATCGTTACGACTTTTTCCACTGATACACCACCGTATTGTAAACATTACCCGTCTTCTGAACATCTTTACCTTTTATATCTCCCAATACCTCTAATCCCATCGTAGCTGCCTTTAACCTCTTGTCATGGTCTGGCTCCTCATCAATTACCTCACCAAACTTGTTCAATATAATCTTCGTCGCTACTAACGCCTCTTTTATCGCAACTAAACACTTCTCCCTCGTCAACTCAACCTTCTTGCAAGTATCTAATATCAATTCCCTGTTATCTGGATTTATTTGTAACTCGGTAGGCAAGACACTTACCAACTCTGTCCTGTTATTTACTTCAATATTCTTTTTAGTATTTTTTTGTGCCATTATTATCAGTATTACTATTATATTAATTTTGTCAAATTATTTTTTGAAAATTATTTTTTTTAGGATTTTTTTTTAGAGTTTTTTTGATTTTTTTTTGGGTGTGTTGGTGTGGCCTATTTCTACATACAAGCCTAAAGAGAAATCTACAGCTGGCCTCGTTCTTCAAAGCCCCCACCCCTTAAACAATACAACAAAGAACCAACAACAACCGCATTGTTACTATCTAGTGGGTTAGTTATCACTCTGTACCATAGAGTGCTAAGAACCATATACTATGTATATATAATATAACCCGCTATGAATTCACAACCCGCTATGGTTTCACTAATATATTTATGTGTAAAACCCGCCTTAA
>ERZ724522.596-NODE-596-length-22392-cov-7.967453_pt1 | contig 22392 bp, 27 predicted proteins | sample MGYA00376055_ERZ724522 | MGnify/ENA primary metagenome ERZ724522 (study PRJEB28724, sample SAMN07190884) | wastewater metagenome | isolation source: effluent of sewage treatment plant in Hong Hong | place: Hong Kong | collected 2016-03-17 ...
GCGTTGCCCGGGCGCACGATCCGGGGTTGCAGCACTCCGGGCAGTCGGGCGTGGCCAGGTCGCCGTCCTGCCGCCGCATGACGCGCCCTTGGTCGTCGATCAGAAGCGTGCGGGGCGTGCTCAATCGTCCCTCCACTCCAGCTCGGCCTCGAGGCGGGCGATGATGGCCTCGACGCGGATGACATAGTCGGCGTGGGGCATCATCTTGGCCTCGCGGACGGCCTTGCCGTCGCCGGACTTGATGGCCTGGGCGACGCCCTTCTCCTGGATGGTGTCCATGGCGCGGCTCCAGGTGGCCGAGAGCTGGCAGTAGCGGGCAAAGCGCGCCAGGGAGCGGTGGTCGGTGATGACGACGGTGGCCGAGAGGCGGCGCCACAGGAGGTCGGCGGCGGCCCCCAGGGGCCACGGCGGGTCGTAGTGGGCGTGGGGCGCTTGGGGCTGGGCGTTGGTGATTCGGAGTGCGGCGCTCATGTTCTCGGGCTTTCGGTGCGTGGTCAGGTGTGGTCAGGTCAGATGGACTTGGAGCGTTGCAGGTTCGTTGGTAGGCTGGTGGCATCCAAGGAGACATCAGCCATGGGCGACGTGGTTGGCACGTATGTCTTGATCACGATCGGGTTTGGGTGGTTGCTCGGCGCCGTCATCGCCAAGATTCGCGGCTTCGCTGTGTGGAAGGGCGCGCTCGCGGGGCTGTTGCTGGGGCCGTTCGTCATTCTCATCGTCTTCGCCAGCCCCGACCGCCGGTGCCCGGAGTGTCGCAGCATCATCGACAAGCACGCCCGCCGGTGCCCGCGTTGCACGGCCATGATCGGACGAACATAATCGGTCATGGCCCAAACCTCGCCGCGCCGTCGACCTTCTGCTCGATCCGCTGCAGCGTCTGGTTGCCCTGGCGAATGAGTTGGTTGGTGGTGTCGATCTTGCCGGGGATGGAATACGCGAAGGCCTGCCCGACCGACGCCGCGGCGCCGGCGCCCGAGAGGTCAAGGCCTTCACCGGACGCCTTCTTGCCGCCGGGGCGAGATGCGGCCGCGACCTCCGCGTCCCGAAGCGCGTTGATCGAGTCATACAGCCCAGATGCCTCGGCATCGCTCATGAACTTGTTATCACGGACCATGTTCTGGGCGGCGCGCATCCGCTGCTCGTGGCTCAGGTTGATCCTTTCAAGTCTGGCGGCCAGTTTCTCGGCCGGTGTGACCGCGGAGGCCTCCTGGGCTGCGACGCGGTTGCCCATCTCGTCAAACCGCATGCCGGCCTTGACATCCCACTCCCGGTGGATGCTCCTCCAATTGGCCTGCTCCCGATCCGCGGCGGTCGACCGCTCCTTTTCGGCGCGCTCTCGGGCGGCCGCATCGGCCCGCTTCACCGCCTCGTCCCTGATCTTTCGATGCACCTCGAGTTCAGACTGGGCCTGCTTGAGCGACAGCCCGTCACGCACCGACTGGTCCAAAGCCGCCCGCGCCGTCTGCAGCTTGAGTTCGGCGGTGGCCTTATCCACGGCCAGCCGGTCGTCCTGCATCGACAACAGCTCGGTTTCAAGTGCCATAAGCCGCAGCGATCCAGACTTGCGGGCTTCCAGGCCGTCGATCAGCGACTTCTGCGCGGCCATCGCGTCGTTCACATCGCGGGATGATCCGTTTTGGACTCCCTCGAAAGGTCCGAACAGCGCAGCCGCCGTCCGCGCCGGACCCCACACCATCGGCCCCATCGCGCCGGACATCGCGTACCCGGTCTTCAGCGCGTCTCCAACGAAGTTCTGGGCGTCGTTGATCGACACGCCCGCCTTGTGAATCCACCTCGCCGCAGATCCAATCGGACCGGCGGATAGCCCGTCGATCGCGGAGAACACCGACGCGGCCCACTGCCCCACGTCCGGCGTGAACGCTTCTTTCAGTTGAGACAGTTTCCGCTCCGCGCTCGGCAACGTCTCGTCGAATCGTTCTAGTGCGTCGGCGGCCTTGCTCAGTGCCTGGTAGACGGCGTACACGCCGCCGAACTTCATCGACACGCCCGTGAGCCCAGACGTGATCTTGCCCAGGCCCTTGTCGAACCGGAAGGGGTCATACCCCTTCGGCTGCTGGTACTCGATGCGCCTGCCGGCATTGCGTACGGCGTCCTCAACGCGCTTCAGCCCACGATGGACGCCGCGATCATCGATCCCCATCGAAACCATCATGTCAGCCACCCGCCACCCCCATCGGTTCGATCCCAAGCGACTGCTGCAGCCCACGAACATATGAGGTGCCCATGGCGCGAACACCCGCAAGCCTCGCGACCTTCATCGCCGATGTCACATAGCCCCATCGGTTGTTCACCAGCGTCGTGTGCGGCTCCAGATTGTGCAACTGGAAAATGGTGACGCCGGCCGACACGATCATGCGCCCCTCGCCACCATACACCTTGGTTCTGATGGTCGCCAGCTGCCGCGCCGTCTTGCCCCTGGTCTTGGCGCCTCGCATTGGCCGATAGATCCCGTCCTTGTTGTAGAGGCCGATGAACAGATAGTCAGGGATGTTGAGCGAGTGCTTCTTCGCCGCGTTCCTCAGTTCCTCGCGAGCCCGCTCGAGGCGTGTGTAGGCCCGGGTCAGGGCCAAGCTCAGTTCGTTGTAGTACCTGCCTCGCATAGGTCTGCTGACGCGGCGAAATCGCGACTCGATCAGATATTCGTACTTTGAGACCATCGCCGAAAACGCGTCGACCTGGTCACCCAGGATCTTGAGGTAGGTCGCAGCGTGGCGCGACGGCACAACGTTTGGCACCGGCAGCGACGGAAGCCCGGCCAGGTTGTTTGCGATCGCCCACCCTCGCACAAACCGGTTGGTGTCGCGTCGCGCCGCCCGCTGAATAAAGACGCCAAAGGCATGGGCGCCGACGGCCGCGGCGGTCGACCGCTCCGTCGACGTGCGACGCGGGGCTTGGGTGCGCGCCCGCCTGAGAAATGCATCGGCGTTGAGTTTGGCCGTGATCACGCCCCACCCCCAGAACACTCGGCCACAATGACGCGCTCGCCCCGCGGCCCGCAGGGGACATACAGCAGCCGCTGGGCGTCGCCGGCGGTGTGCCACGAGAGGATGACGGCGGGGTCGCCCACGGCCGCGGGCTTGACCTTCACGCCGTCGGGGAACGGGTGCCCCAGGTCGGGCCGCCGGTTGGTCATCACGTCCTGCGTGCCGCGGAGGAACGCGACGTTGTAGGTGATGAGCTCGCAGGCCACGCCGCCGGTCGCGTCTGGCGCGGGGCCGGTGTAGGCGGTGATCCTGGCCCACTTGGCGTCGTCGGGCATGAGCGTCGGCAAGAGGCCGACGATCCCGGCATCGGGCATCCCGAAGGCCAGGCCCTGGGAGAGCCCCACGCGGCGGATGGAACGCACCAGGGCGTTGTACGCCTCGGCGCTGATCGTCTCGCCCTGCCTGACCTCGCGGGGAACCATGACCACCTCGTCTCAATCACAGCAGGCCGGCGAACGGACGGGACGGCCACAGGCGGGCATTGTAAACCGCGCCCAGCGGCATCCCCTCCTCGTCGAGCTCGAACCAGCGGTAGAACGGCGCGCCAAACAGCGAGAGCCGGTGCGTCACGCGCACCTTGCCCTTGCCGATCATCTCCATCTCGAATCCCATGTACTGGGCCTTATCGGGGTCGACGGCAAAGGTGGTGCTCCCGTCGCGGATGGGCGGCATCGTGAAGGCGTCGGCGTTGAAGCACGCCTCGGTGGCGTACTGGGCCCAGGTGTTCTTTTTGGCGTGGAAGTTCGCCTCGGAGTAGACCGCGATCACGCGGGCCTCGACGTTGCCCACGGTCTTCTGTGCGCCCTGCCCGCCGTTGATGGCCGGCAGGAGCGTGTCCTCCACCCAGCTGCCGCTGCTATACACCAGGCCGGTCTGCACCTGCACCGAGGACTGGCCGCTGGCGATCTCGGTCCATGCGTCCCCGACGTCGTAAGGCAGGATCTTGATGCCCGGGGTCTTGTACTGGACCGGGATCAGGATGGTGCCGGACATCCCGCTGGCCCCCTCGCAGCCCCACGCGCCCGCCGGCGGTCCGACCTTGGTCACCTTCAGGTCGGGCAGGTTGACGGGGTCCCACGGGTCGTCGATGGCCGGAAGCCCCGCGGCGAGCATGGCCTTGGTGACGTCGTCGGTGTCGGCAAAGAAGAACCGGACGCCCTCCCACTCGCTCTCCGAGAGGCGCGTGAGCTTCTCGCGGGTGTCGATCCCGTTGTACGAGCCGTTGGTCATGGTGGCGCTGGCCATCGTGATTCCCCTTACACCTGCAGCGGCGCGATCGACGGCAGGCCCGATCCTCCGGTGCGGATGGCGATACCCTTGGCGACGATCTCCTCCACCGCAAACATCTCCTGCGGCGATTCCTCCCCGTGCAGCGTGGTGGACTCAAGCGTGTCGATCGAAAGGCGGTGCCAGTCGCTGGTGCCGTCGGTGTCGCCCCAGTCGCGGAGCTTCATGGCGACCTTCATGGCCAGGCCCGCGGCGGCGTAGGCGCCCTTGGCCTGGCTCTTGGACGGGGCCACCATGCCGACCAGCCGCAGCTCGAACTCGCAGCGGTCGTCGCCCGAGGTGGGCCCGCTCCGCTTGAGGTGGCGGAACAGGAAATTGGCGATCCGCAGCGTGATCACCGCGGACGCTGGCGCGTTCTCGCCCGGCAGCAGAACCGAAACGCCGTCCGAACCGTCCAGCGTGGCCAGGCGGGTGGTAAGCATCTCCAGGACGCGGGCCTTGTCGCAGATCGTGGTGGCCATCGGTGATCCCTTACACGACCAGCGCGAACCAAGGTGCGAGCGCCGTGGCGCCGTCGATGGTGTACGCCTGGGCGTTGCCGACGTTGAGCGATGGGCGGGTGGCGAGGAACGCAAAGACGCCGACCTGGATGTCGTCGGCGATGGACTGGGCGCGGAGGACGGCGACGGTGGTGGCGGCGTTGCCGTACATGACCCAAAGGTCGTCGCCCTCGTTGATGGCTTGTCCTGCTGACACGTTGACGACGGTGGACTTCTGGCCGATTGAGTTGTAGGTGGCGGACACGTCGGCGTAGCCGCGGACGGTCAGCGTGGGCCCGCCGCCGACGTTGACGGCGCCGGTGGCCAGCGCGACCTCGGCCCAGGTGATGGTGGCGGCCCCGGTGGTAACGCGGCATCGGACGGTGGCCGAGGTGATGGACCGCGGGGCCTTGCCGACATAGACGGCGTACGAGTTGGTCGAGGTGATCGACCGCACGCCGGTCAGGTTGGCCGTCGCAAAGAGCGGGGAAACCAGCACCGACGAGAGGGCGGGCCCGGCGCTCGGCGCCGTCTTGGGCACGCCCGAGGCGTTGCGGACCGACCACGCGCCGCCGGCGTACACGACCGACTCCCCGGCGGCGAGCACGCCCGCCCACACCATGGTGGAGGTCGTGCCGTCGAAGTGCTCGATCGTGACGGTGTTGGATGTGGAGGCGTGGGTGTTGGCGACGGCCACCATCCCGACGTCGCGCTGGGTCGGCGCTCCCGGGCCCGAAAGGACGGTGGTGGTCGTGGCCGACGAGATGGCCGTCGACGCCCGCCCCCGGGCGGTGCGCTCGCGGCCGTGGTCGGTGTAGGCGGCGTAGACCGTGAGCGTGGCGTCGCTGGTGGTCGTGACCCGCAGGATGTCAGATCCGGTGAGGATCACGGTGGTCTCCTACTGGGCGCTGAGGTTGCCCATGTCGGCGCAGTGCAGGTCGTACACCTGGTCCCCGCAGCGGGCCTCGACCCGCTCGACGTGCCAGGACTTGGAGCTCCACGCGACGCGGTCGTCCTCGTCGGGGCGGAAGGCGCTGGCCCCGCTGTCGACGCAGTCCTCGGCCAGCACGGTGAAGGTGACGCGGCGGGCGGTGGCCCCGGACCCGCCGGCGGCGTCGGAGCGGACCCGAGACACGATCGCGGTCAGGGTGGCGGTGGTCGTCGTCTCGGCCCGGATGCCCGTGGCGCTGTTGATCGCCCCCGGGGTGGTGCGCGTGATCGTGATCTGCGACGAGTCGCCGAGCTGGTCGATGCAGGCGCGGGCGGCCTCGAGCTGGTGCGTGTCGTAGGTGGACATCAGAACGCCCCCATCCCGCCCGGCGTGGGCGTTGCCTCGGCCGGGCTGGTCTCGACCTCAGCGGTGACGAACACGATGCAGCTGTGGCCGGCGGAGGTGCTCGCGCCTCGGATGACCAGCTCCTCGGCCCCGATGAATTCGTCCGCGGCGATCTTGGCCGAGCGGGGCCCGGTGGTCAGCTGCACGGCGGGGCTGAATGCCTGGGCCGTGCCGCCGGGGCCGGACCACTTGACGTCCAGGTCGACCCACGAACCGCCGGTCAGCAGCACGGAGACGGCCAGCGACGACGATCGGGGCGCCGGGATGCGGACCTCCTGCCCGTTGACGCCGCGGTAGGTGTCGTCGCACCGCATCTCGTACCGGGTTGTGAAGCGTGAGATCATGCCGTCGACTCCTCGAGCTCCAGCCGGCAGTAGGCGGCCAGGTGGGCGTACTCGCCGGGCGGAAGCGCCTCCACCTCGGCCGGCCTCATGTGGAACGTGGACGCGACGCGGAGCAGGAGCCACAGGCCGGAGCGGCTCCTCCCCACGCTCAGTTTCCCTGCGCCTCCATGACCATGTCCTTGGCGACGCCCGCCAGCGCCTCGTGGATGGCGTTGACCTCGTCGTCGACCAGCGCCCCGGTCTCGCCGACCTGCGACCACGCCAGCGAGCAGTACTCGCGCCAGGCCTTCAGGTCCTGCGACGAGGCGGGGACGGGCACGGGCTTGTCGATCGTGCCCAGCGAGAGGTCGATCGCCACGCACGCCTCGGCGAGGGTGACGCGGCGCTCGCGGCTGGCGACCTCGCGGCGGTAGCCGGGGTCGTCGTAGTTGAGGACCGGGCCGTGGTTGGTGCCCTTGGTGCGGTCGAACCCGACGGGCGGCTCTGGCAGGTCGATGGCGCGGCGGATGGCGTCCTGCTCGGCGATCGAGAGCTTGCGGGCGATGAGCTTGCGGCCCCGGATGGTGACGGGGCGGGAATCGATCCGGGCGGCGAAGTCGGCGAGCGTGGGCATGGTCGGTCTCCTGGTGGTCCACGGGCTTGGGCTGAGAATCCCCCGGCGCGGCGCCCGTGGATGCCGCGCCGGGGGTCCAGGAGAACACGCGGCTAGTAGGTGGTCAGGGCGGCCACCGAGCGGTACTTCATCGTGAGCGTGACCTTGTCGAAATCGGTGCCGTGCTGCACCCGCGGGGGCTCGGTGAAGAAGACGTTGGACAGGGCGCGGATGGTGCCGGTCGCGGCGCCCTGGTAGTCCGCGTACTTGATGTTGACGGTGTATTCCTTCACCAGGTTGGTCGATGACGCGCGGTCGTCGACCAGGTCGACCAATTGGGTGGTCGTGTCTTTGGTGAGGTAGAGCTCCACCTTGAAGTCGCCCAGCTGCTTGTCGCCCTCGTGGGGCTGCTGCTGCACGGCCCGGTCGGTGCGGGTGAGCGGCTGGACAAACGGCAGGGTGTACTCGATCGACCCGGGCGCGATGTTGAGGATCGTGTGGGTGGTCGCGCCGTCGACCAGCTCCAGGATGCCGCCGGACTCAAAGCGGATGACGTTGTTGTTGACGTTGGCCATGGGACGCTCCTCGCGGGCGTCCCTTTCGGGGACGCCCCAAGGCCGTCACAGGTCGGCCATCATCGGTGTGTGTTCGCCCCCGGCGCTCCGCTCCCCAGCGGGGCGCCGCGGCGTGGACGTGGTCAGTACGGGAGCCGCGGGTCGTTGCCGTAGATGGTCGGGGCGTTGGTCCAGGTGACGGTGGCGTTGCCCAGCGGGAAGAGGATCTTGAACCCCTCGTGCAGCTCTGCGTTGGTGATGGTGATGGGCTGGGTCGCGGACCGGAGGTCGAGCGTGCCCGCCCGGCCGGTCAGGAGCGGGATGGTGCCGCCGATGTACTTGACGTAGGCGTCCTGGCCGAGCACCTCGAGGGCGGTGGACGGCGGCTTGTCGTCGCGGCCGAAGATGACGCGCCCTCCGCCCAGGGCGCGGACGGTGGCCATCACGCGGTGGATCTCGATGAGGCCTCCGGTGGCGACCTCGGCGAGCGTGCCGGTCTCGGCGGAGTACTCGAGCACCGCCTTGCCGCCGCGGACGCGGAGGCTTTCGGCGTCGGCGGTCTCCTTGAGCAGGAGCACGCCCGAGGTCTGGATGATGTTGGCGATGTCGGCGCCGGCCAGGACCAGCGTTCCGCCGCGCGTCGGCTTCATTTCGACGGTGCTGATGACGCCGCCGGTTCCGCCGCGGACGTGGGCGAACTGCCCGGACCAGGCCGCCACGAGCTTGCCGGTGGCGGTGCGGTTGATCTCGATGTCCAGGTACGAGGTGGCGTCGCCCAGGTTGCCGTACCACTCGGGCATGAGCGAGAGGAGCAGCAGGTCGACGGCCGGCAGCGAGAGCCCGGCGGTGTAGGTGTCGCTCCCCTCCTTCAGATAGACGCTGTCGCCGGATGACGGCGCGCCGCCGATGGCAGTGGTGAAGTTCGCGCCCGCGACGGTGTTCAGTTTGGTGGCCATGAGTCAATCTCCTGCGGTGCGGGCGATCACACGAACCGGGCGCGGTAGTACGCGGTCGCGGCGGACACGTCGAGCACGGTGGCCCGGATGTTCCCGACGATGAACTCGTCGTATCCCTGGCAGTCCACCCAGTGCGTGCTCTTGACGGTCGACCGCTTGTACGTCGACATGTCGTCGGCGTCGTTGGTGGGGTCGAGCTCGATCTCGATCTGCGAGTCCCCGCTGTCGTTGGTGAGGAGGTTCCAGTCGCCGACGGTGCCGTCGGGCGCGACGGTGCGTCCGAAGACCACCAGGAGCGGGTTGGTCGTGAGGACCGCCGCGGCCCTGGGATACAGGGCCTGCAGCAGCATGTACGTGCCGGCCCCGCGGCGGTAGATCGTGCGGCGGCTGCTGGCGGTGATCTGGGTGGTCGGGTCGACGAGCGTGGCGGCGTCCACGACCGACAGGTCGGTCAGGATCGACGACGACCAGGGCGAGCTGCACGACAGCGGGATGGTCTGCGACTGCCCGGCCGGGTGCACGATCGACGCGTTGATGGAGGTTCCGAGTGCCATGATTACCTCGTAGCCAATGTGCGGCCGCGGTTGCGGCGGGCGCTGGTGCGGGCGGGGCTGGGGATGTACGACAGGCCCGCCAGGCGGGCGGGCTGCTGGGATGCGGACTCGGCGGAGTCGACGACCATGCCGCCCCACCACTCCATCGGGGCGACGCTGGTGCCGTCGCCGGCGATGAGCTGCGTGAGGGCCTGGTCGGGCGTGACCGAGAGCGTGGTGGAGGAGATGGCCGATCCGCCGGCGCTGGCCCGCATCGTGAGCGTGCCCGCCCCGTCGTAGGCCAGCGACACGTGGATCGGGCACTCGGGGACGAAGAAGAAACCGGAGATGGTCGCGTAGGAGCCCCACGCCGAGCCGTTCCAATAGCGGACCTTGATGAGGCCGTCGAGGCAGTCCATGTAGACGGCGATGATCCGCGAGCGGTCGGTGTTGGCCAGGGCAAAGAGCGGCTGGGCCGACGCGGTGGACGACGGCATCGTGATGTCGATCTGGGTCCACGAGCCAGAGCCCTGCGAATGGCTGGCGTGGGTGATGTCGTGCACGCCGGTCGAGACGTAGGCCGACGAGCTGATCGCCAGGCCGTAGTCGCCGAAGGGCGTGCTGGTCGAGTTGACGATGCCGAAGAGCCGGTGGCCGGCAAAGGCGTTGGTCACGCTGTCGAGGCCGGCGCTGACTCCAGCAAGGCGGGTGACGGTCGTGCTGGTGCGGGTCGCGGTCGTGTTGGTGTGCGACTGGGCGCACGCCATCTCGATCATCGGCGTGGTGGGGACCTTGCCCGACCAGTAAGCGGTGAAGCCCGTGGTGGGCAGCGAGAAGCCCGTGAGCGAGAACGCGGTGTTGGGCGCGGTCGTTCCGGCGGCGATCGGGCACGGGGCCTGCTCGGTCGTGTAGACGCCGATGGGCGTGAGCCAGCCCTTGATCGGCGTTGCGATTGAGGTCGACTCGACGTAGAGGTCGACCGTGTAGTTGGCCGATCGCGCGGCGTAGGCCGATACTGCGACTGGGATCGTCACGATGTGGGGCGAGCCGTCGTTGAACGGGATGTAGATGTTCTCGGTGTAGCCGGTGAAGTCGGACCCCGCCAGCCGCAGCCGGAAGCGGAAACCCTGAGAGCACGAGTTACTTCCAATGTCGGTTGATGAATTGGGCGGGGCAATGTCGCAGGACCCGACGCCGCCGTTGCCGCTGCTGCGCCAGTCGGCCACCTTGGCGGGGTGAATGGCGAACTGAACCAAGAGGTGCGAGGTTGTTCCGGCGGTGACGGCCGGGAGCGCCGAGCCGGCGTTGCACAGCTGCACGAAGAACTTGGCGGCCGACGGGCTGTAGGTGACGGTGCCGACCAGATCGGCCCCGCCCGTCACGTTGCAGGGAACGGTAAACGTCGTGCTCCCGGTGACGGTGATGGTCCAGGTGTTGTTGAGCGAGGTGCCGGTGTTGGTGAACCCCGCGAGCGTGACGGTGACGCCGGTCACCAGACCGTGCGGCGCGTCGGTCGTGATGGTGGCGGGGTTGCCGGTCGACGCGGTGGCGGTCGTGACCGACGCGCTCACGCGGTCGGCGGCGCGGCTGGCGAAATAGATGGGGGTGCCGAACCCAGGGGCTGGCGTGTACGACGCCGGAAGTGCCTCGGTGGCGTTGAGTTCCGAGGCCGTGTCGGTGGACATGCCCGACGACTGGGTGAGCGTCAACGCGCCAGACGCCAGGTAGTTCTTGCCGCCGGTGTCGACCATGAGCGGGCGGCCACGCAGATACGACGGGACGGGGATGGTGCGCACGCCGTTGCCGCGCCCGGTGGGCGATCCGATGATGAGGCTGGTGCCGAAGAATCCCGGCCGCGCCTGCTCGGGCTCCAGCGTGTTCCAGCAGACGCCGAACTCGACGCCGTTGGGGCTGTACACGCCGTGGCAGAGGACCGACTGCTGGTACTGGTTGGCCTGGGGCGTGACGTTGGCGATGCACTCGGCGATCGGGTTGTTGGGGGCGCGGTTGATGAGCTGCAGGCACAGCCGCGAGGTGTTGATCGTGTTCGTTGATCCGCTGGCCTTACCCGCCACGGGCGCGAATCGCGCCGAGCGGAAAAGCGGGGTCAGTGTCATGCCGCCGGAGGTTGGGACGCTGGACGCCATCAGGATCGCGCAGTGCTGCTCGTCGATTCCGACGATGATCGAGTCGGCGCTGTTGCCCATCTGCACGCCCAGCGGCTGCAATCCCATGCGGCACGCCGAATCGTGGGTGGTATCGACCGCCGGAGGGGAGCCGGTCAGGCCGCCGATGCGTCCGTTGACGAGCGTCATGGAGCCGATGCCGGTGCCGCCCGAATAGCTGTTGTACGAGCCGGCGGCCTGGTCGCTCGCTCCAGCGCTGTACGACGAGATGGCGGCGATCGAACCGGTATAGATTCCGTTGTTGGCGTGGCTGTCGCCGCGACTGACCAGAACCTTGGCCGATCCGTCGGCGGCGTGCAGGACCAGACCGCAGTGGGCGTGAGCCCCGGCGGCGGCGCGGGAGAACGTCAACGCCTGCTGGAACACGCCCGGCGTCCAGGTGCCCGAGCTGGTGCTTGGCCGCGTGATGACGCAGACGTACGCATGCCCGCCGTGCTTGACCGACGGGTCCGACTCGTAATCGACCGGCACGATCGCAAAGCTCGTAGGGGCCGATCCGTCCTTGTTGGGGGACGACCATGCCTGGAGCGACCAGCCGATCGCCAGGTTGGACATGTCGCGGGTGTCGCACTCGGGCGATTCGATGGCGATCCATGTCTTGCGCCACCACGTGGACTTGGCCCCGGTGAGGTTTTCAAGGTTGCAGTGCATGACCCCCACGCGGTTGCGGCGCCAGGCCGGTCCCGCGTCGCGGTAAGCGACCGAGCAGTTGAGCAGGATGATGCCGTGGCAGCAGACACCGCCCTGGGGCTTGAAGTTGTAATCGCCCAGTGCGCCGGCGCCGCCGTCGAGTTTGTCGGCCGACTCCTTGAGCGCGTCGGGGTACGTGCTGGTGCCCGCCGAGATGTCGTACTTGTATGTGGAGTTGCCCGAGCCGTCGATGGCGATCGCGGACTTGAACACGTGAAGTTTCAGGTTGGTGATGTCCTGGAGGCACAGCACGGGCGTGGAACCGTCGGCGTCGACGCCGGTGGCCATGACGTTCCATGAGCCGGTTCCCGCGTTGGAGACGGCGGTGATGACCGGGGCGCCGCACAAGATGGATGTGCGGTCGTAGCGGGGGGTGTCCACCGCGACCGACGCGCCAAGCCCGTCCTTGGTGGCGATGCCGCGCGAGAACGAGAGCGAGAGCCCCGGGTCCAGCCGCGATCCATTGTCGAATCGGAAAGCCTTGCGTCCCATGTCACTGGCTCCCGTGCTTGGCGAAGAACGAAAAGGCCGCGGCCCCGATCGAGGTCAGGATCGCCAGGATCAGCCCTCCCACCACCGTCTGCCGCGTGACGCGGGCGTCATCGCTGCGCTCGTTGACCTGCCGCTCGACGGCCGCGACACGACCGATCAGGCCGACCGCCTCGCCGTCGCCGCGGAGCATCACGTCGATCTTCTCGACGTTGGCCAGGACCTTGCGGACATCGCCGCGCAGGTCGTCGAGGGTGGACTCGTGCGGACAGTTGGTGTTCTTGTCGCTCACGCCGCCACCTTTCCTGCGCGGTTCAGCGCCTCCTCGTAGGTCTTGTCGATCTCGGCCTGGTGCTCGGCCCGCTCCTGCCAGCCGATGTCGCGGCCCTCGGAGACGCCCTGCTGCTTGCCGGCCGCCAGGCCCGCGGCGTACCCGTCGTCCCAGCCCTTGGACTCGCCGGCGGTGGCGCCAGCCGTCTTGCCGGATCGGTGCCCAAAGACGAGACCGCCGACGGTGCTGATGAGCCCCAGCGCGATCCCGCCGCCGGGCAGGTTGCCCACGGTCGATCGGATCGTCGGGTCATTGGCGATGGCGTTGAACCACGTCGCCTGCTGTTCGATGCTCGCGAGGGCCGCCGTGCGCGAGTCCTCGCGCGCCTGCCATTCGAGTTTCAGGGCCGCGATCTGGTTGGTCGCGTCGGCATGGATCGCGTCGATCGCCTCCGCCACGTTCACATTGAGGTCGTCGATCTGGTCTTCCGCGTCGGCCTTGATCTGGGCCAGGTGCTCGGCGTTGGCGTTGTTCTGCCGCGCCATGGCACGCTCGGCGTCTCGCTGGATGCGCTTGGCCTGGGCCAGAGCCGCCTCCTGCTTGGCGATCGCCGCCTTGGCGTCGGCCTCGATCTTGTCGGCCTTGGCCTTGGACGCCGCTGCGTCTCGGGCTTGCCACGCCGCGATCTCGTCGGAGTTCATCGCGGTGTCGGGCTTCCCGTCGCCGTTGGTATCCACGTCGGCCCGCGGGCTGCACCCGCCGCTAAAGAGCATGGCCGCCACCAGGCCGGTGATCACCAGCGCGATGGAGATCTCCAGGAACCACCGCGCACACCACATGCAGGCGTTGCGGGCTTTGCGGGCGGCGCTGGTGCTCCTGGTCATGGCGGATCTCCTTGGATGAGAATCGAAAACGCCCCCAGCCTGTGAAGACAGGGGGCATCAATCCCGTGCGGGGCACGGGGTCGGGGGCACGGATTACGAGGCAACGGAGGCGAAGCGGAATCCGCAGTCGCTGCTGATCAGCTTCACGTCGTAGTTGGTCTCGCCGCGGACGATGTCGGCGTTGATGTTGCGGTCGTAGCCGCTGGACGCGCCGAACATCCCGCCGATCTCCTGGGTGAACTGCACCGTGCGGCCCAGCTGCCAGTCCTGGAATGACTGGCGGTTGCTGGTCACGGCCAGGAACGCATCGCCCACGCCCAGCTGCGGCGAGAGTGAGGCGGTGATGCCGTCGTTGGCGGTGTTGACGCGCGAGCGGGCGATGCGCACGCGGTCGATGCCCAGGGCCTTGGCGAGCTGCTCCTCAGCCCAGCGCGGGTTCTCGACCACGCTGGCAACATACTTGATGCGGTTCAGAATCTCGGGGTTGCTCGCCATGCCGTCGGCGGCCTTCTCGCCCAGGACCAGGAGGTCGGGCTTGGGGGCCCCGCGGGCGCGGAACGCCTCGAGGGCGGTGTTGATGTCGGTGACGGGCGTGCCCGACGCGCCGTTCCACACGTTGGAGACGGTGAGGCCGGTGTTGCCCGAGAGCGGGAAGTTGGTGTTGTTGATGAGCTCGGCCAAAATGCGGCGCTCCAGGTCGCGCATCAGGATCAACGCGCAGTTCTCGGCCGCCAGCTGGTCGGGGTTGTACTGCTCGCCGAAGACGCGGCGGTGCCAGCGGTCGACCGGCTCGTCGTGCATGTACTCGTCGCACGAGTAGGTGTCGGCCTCGAGCTCGTGCTCGGAGCGCGACGGGGCCGCGAACGGGCGCTTCAGCGTGTCGTAGATCTTGTGGGCCCGGGCCTTGGCGATCTTGTAGAACCGGCCGGACACCACGCCGACGTTGAGGATCGGCATGAGGTCGAGGCCAACGAAGTGGGACATCTCGGTCGTGCGCTGGACCATCACTCCAGCCAGGTCTGCACGGGGAACTCCGGCGGACGAAGAGAGAATCATGTGACACTCCTCGCGGGGCTCCCGCACCGGGAATCCCGCAGGCCGTCACAGGTCGGCCGGTTTGGTTTGGTCTTTCGCCCGGCGCTCCCCGCTCCCCAGCGGGAAGGCCCGGCGCGAACAATCGATCAGGCCTCGTACGCCAGCCACACCGCCTCGACCTCGGCGCCGTCGCCGGACGAGGCCTCGAGCAGCATGAAGCACTTGGCGCCCGACGCGCCCGACTGCACCTTGCCGGAGGCGGCGCCGTACACGTCGGAGCCGGCGGCGTAGTTGGATGCGGTGATCACCGTCACGGTCTTGCCGTGCGCGTGCATCTCGACGGAGACGAACGCGGTGTCGGCGGCCGACTCCTTGGCGATGCCGATAGACCGCTCGCCGGCGCCGGCGGTGGCGACGACGATCGAGTCGTTGGAACGCGAGGAGAACTTCACGCGAGTTCCGCGCGTGATGGCCCCGTTGGCGACGCAGGTGATCGCGGGGCCGGGCTTGGTCTGGGACATGGTCAATCTCCAGGTTCAGGGAAACCGCGGCCGATTGCCGCGGCGTTCGGTGCGGGTGGTTCAGCGCTTGGCGGCGGCGGCCGCGGACAACTTGGCGGAGTACTCGTCGAACTCGGCCTTGATCGCCGGGTCGGCCTTGGCCTTGGCCAGGAGCGCGGAGACCGCCGTGGTCTCGGTTCCGCCGAAGGCCTTGATGTGCTCCTTGATCCGGGTCTCGAATCGCCCGGTCGCCTGCGGGGTGCTCGGGTCGGGGCGGTCCTGGGAGAGGACCGGCGGGTTGCCCAGGGGGGCCACCGAGGCCTTGGCCGCCAGCTCGGCCTGCAGCTGCGCGACCTTGGCGTTGGCCTGGTCGAGCTGGCCGCGGAGCGTGGTGGCGAACTCGGCCTTGGCCGCGGCCATCGTGAGGCCGCGCTCGGCGGCGTCGAGCACGAAGCTCGGGTTGTCCTTGAACTCGGCCTTGAGCTCGGGGATGGTGGCGGCCTTGGCGGGCGGAACCAGCTGGTTGGCGGCGGCAAAGGCCGCGCCGACGGCGGCAAAGAGCGCGGCGTTGGCCGTGACGGCCTTGGTCGCGGTGTCGATCTGGTCGGGCTTCAGCCCGGCAGCCATCGACGCAAAGTCGGTGCTCATGGATGCTCCTTCTCGGGTTTCAGGCCCGGACTGCGAACCGTCCTCGCCACCCGGCGCCGGGAGGTCGATCGCGGTGGTTGGTGCGTTGCGGGCGACCGCCGCCGAGAACTCCGCGACAAACTCGCGGGGCGGCACGACGCGGTCGATCAGCTTGAGGGCCAGCGCGGACTTGGCGGCGTAGACACGCCCCTGCATGGCCTGCACGTCCTCTCCGCTCATCCCGCGGCGGGCGGCAAAGTCGCGCATGTACGGGGCGATCTGGTCGCGTACCAGCTGCAGCAGGTTGGCGCGCATCTCGGGCGTCACGGGCTGGCCCGGGATGCCCAGCGCCTTGAACGGCTGGTCGGTGATGGCGACGCTCTCGACGCCTTCTTCTGCGTAGTACTTGGACCAGTCGTAGAGGTCGATGATGCCGCCGACGGAGCCGACCACGGCGTTCTGCGCCGCCACGATCTGCCCGCACGCTGCCGCGGCGAATGCCGCCAGCGAGCACGCCATGTTCTGGACCAGCGCCGCCGTGGGCTTCTTGTTGGTGCACGCGGCGATCGCGGCGATCAGGTCCTCGGAGCCCGCGACCGAACCGCCCGGCGAATTGAACCGGAAGACCACGCCGCCGACGTTGGCGTCGTCGGCCACGCGTCGCACGGTCTGGACCGCGGCGTCCATCGAGGTGCAGCCGCACCACTCCGCCATGCGGCGCGAGAACGACGCCATGATCGGGCCGGTGATGTCGACGACCGCGACTGGGCCGACCATCGAGATCCCGCCGGCGCCGCAGCAGTACTCGTCGCCGGTGTTGGCGTCGGCCTTGAGCTCGGGGGTGGAATGCGGAAGACCGGACCGCATCCGCGCCGCCAGGGCCGGCAGAGCGCCGCCGTAGATCATCCAGGCGACCTCGGTGCCCAGGAGCGGATGCGCGGCGTGAGCAATGGGAAGGCTCGTCATGGCGCGGCCTCCTGCGGTGACTTGGCGGGGCCGCCGGTCTTGGCCTTGGACTTGTCGCCCGCCTTGGCAGCGGCGTCCTGGGTGGCGGACGAGCCCGGCAGCGCCGGGGGCGTGATGCCAAGGTCCGTCTCGCGCTGCGTCTCGGCGGCGCGGGCGTCCTGCACGTCGGCCAGGTCGTTGCCCGTGACCTGCTGGCAGAGCTCGGCCTTGCTCATCAGGTTGTGCGCGACCTTGAGGAGACCCGTCTCGACGGCCTCCTTCTCGTCGTACGCGGGGGCCGGCGGGCTGACCCACACGTGGCGGTTGCGCTCGGGGTGGTCCTTGAGCGATCCGTTGGCGACCGAGGCGTCGGCCCAGAAGCGGAAGATCCGCGTCATGATGGGCTTCACCCAGTTCTGCCAGGTGCGGATCGTCTCGTGCTGCGAGATCGCCATCGCGGCCTTGCCGCCGTAGAAGGTCGTCTCGGTCGTGTCGTAGACGTACGCCTCGATCGGCAGGCCCACGTCGGCCCCGATCTCGCGGAGCGTCGAAACGATGAAGACGCCGACGGAGTCGGACGGGAACTCGGGCTTGAGCTGCTCGACCTTCTCGCCGGTCTTCATGTGCAGCATGCCGCCCGGGCGCATCACCTGGGTGTTGGCATCGCGGTCGTTGTCGCCGGGCACATCCCCGGCCTCGTCCAGGGCCGTCAGCATCGCGGCCTGCTTTTCGGCGGGGTTCTCGCTGTAGACCAGGACGCTGAAGCACGCGCCGATGCGGGCGGCCACCAGCACCGCGGCCTTGAGCTCGGACAGCTGCTCGATCAGGTGCAGGCACCCCGAGAGCAGCGGCTCGCCGCGCGACTGCCCGGGGCGGAGGTGCCGCCAGTTGCGGGCCAGGATGAAGTGCCGCGAGCTGAGCCGCTGCGACGATCCGAAGTCGAGCGAGCCCCACTGGTTCCAGTCGCAGACGCGGTAGGCCGCGACGCGCCCGGCGGCGTCATACTCCACGCCGCACGCCATCTGCTTGCTCATCACCGAGTACGGGGTCGTGACCCGCTCGCCGGCCACCAGCTGGATCTGCGGGCCGCGGTCGCTGTAGACCAGGTTGATGCCGATGTCGCCGTCGACCGCCGCGGCCTCCTGCACCTGGCGGAGCAGGTCGGGCCCGGAGTCGACGCCGCGGAAGTCCGCCTGGTTCTCCCACCAGTCGCGGAAGGCCGCCTCGATGTACCGGTTGTACTCGGGGCTTGATGTGCGGGCCTGGAAGCTGACGCGCTCCGGGGCGCACATGCCGACCAGGCGGGCGATGATGGCGCGGGCGATCGGGTGGTTGCGGACGGCCTCCTGCGAGGCCCGCCGCAGGTTGTCCAGGTCGGTCTGGTCCAGGGCGACGTCGGGCGAGCCTGGCAGGCCAAGCGAGTAGGCGTTGAGGCGGTTGCCCCTGGCGTTGGCGTATCCGCCGGCCTTCACAACCACGTCGCGGGTCGGGATGGGACGCTCGATGATCTGGCTGACGGCATCAACGGCGCGGGTGTGGGCCTTGGCGATCCGCGTGTTGTTCCGGGCGATCGCGGCGCGGGCCTCGGACTCGGCGCGGGCGGCGCGACGGTCCTCCGGGGAGGTGCGCGGGGCAACCGCGGCGTTCTGCCGCGTCAGCGTGGCGATGTTCTCGGCCTGCGTGGTCATGCGTCAGGCCCTCACCGGGGTTGGCTGGATGAACGACAGGCCGCCGCGCTTGGCGCCGACGGCGTTGAACTGGTCCTCGTACCGCTTGAGCGCGGCCGCGGTCTGCTCCAGCAGCCGCGAGATCGAGTCGGACCGCTTCATGAACCCGTCGGTCATGACGTCCTGCCCGACCGCGTTGCGGAGCTCCGCCAGAAACAGGCGTCCCTGCTCGATCTTGAGCTCGAGCGTGGCCGCGCTATCCCAGTTGGCGTAGGTCCACGCCATCAGGCGTTGCCCTCCGCTTTGGCGTCGGCTTCAGCGGCGGCGGCCTTGGCCGTCTTGATGCTCTCGGCCTCGGCCTCGAGGTGGCCGATGCGGATCAGGAGGAGACGCTTCTCCTCCAGGTCCATCTGGACCTTCTCGCGGGTGGTCCGCATGTGGTCGCGGGCGCGGTACACCGCCAGCTCCAGCTCGCGGGACTTGTCGAGCAGGTCCTTGTTGGCCTTGGCCAAGAGGTCGGACGCCGCCTTGGCGACGGCGTTGGGGTCGCCAAGCTCGGCCAGGCGGGCCTGGGCCGCGGCGATCTCGGCGGCGATTTCCTTCTCGGGGTCAACTGGCGTGGTGGGCGGCGTGGGGGGCGTGGCGGCCGCGTCCGGGGCCGGGTCGTCTTGGGAGCCTCCCGAGGCGGGCTCGGGCTCGATCGACGTCTGCGGAACCTGGGCCGCGGCGTTCTTGTCCGGTGACGGCGATGGCGCCGCCGGGGCCCCGTCGAGCGCGCCGACCATGTCGGTCTCTGACGCGGGTGCGGCGGTCGGGCTCGTTTCCGGGCCGGCCGGGGCCGGGGCGGTGTCCGTGGATGCGGGGGATGACGCGGCGGGCGTTGATCGGCGTGCCATGTAGATACGCGCCGCTGGTCTCCTCCGGGAGACCAAGGCACGCGCGGCACGCGCCTAAACCGCTATCGCCTGAGCAATTCCGTCATGCGCGGGATTCGCGCATCGCTTCCAAAGTCGCGCCCGGACTTGGGCGGGTCGGCCGGGGGAGGCGCCGGCTTGGCGACCGGGGTCACCGGCTTGTCGGTGCGGCACAGGTCGCGGAGCCCGGCGCGGCGGTCCTCGCCCACCTTGGCCAGGCCGTAGGCCCGCACCGCCGCCATCGCGTAGTACGTGGTGTCCAGCGCGTGGTTGTGCGACTGGCCCGCCCGCATCTTCCACACCCAGGTCTTGCGACCGCCCCGCGTCTGCTCGACCAGCTCCTCGGCGGTGACCTGGTACAGGTACTCGTCGGGCACGTCCTCGGGCAGGATGCGGCGGGCCGGCGGTGGTGGTGCGGCGTCGGCCATGTCCTGGTCCGGCGTCTCGACGGCCCGGCCCCGCAGCTGCGCCATCACCGCGTCCTTCCAGACGCGGGCGTTGAGCTCCAGGAGTTCGATCCCGACGGGCATGGGCGATCCGTCGGGCCACTTGTCCAGGCGGGCGACCTTGAACTCCTGGGGCGACTGCTGGCCGCCGAACCCCTTGACGGCGCGGACATACCGGCGGCCCGCCTGGTGGTGCTCGCGCACGAAGCGGTACACCTCGACGGTGCGGTCGCCCGAGTCCACCAGCCACATCCACGGGCGGAGCGCCAGGCCCGGGCGCCGCGATCGGTTGTAGACCGGCCAGCCACGGTCGAGGATCTTGGCCAATTCCGGCAGGCCCTCGTCGGGGCGCGACGGCAGCATGAAGTAGTCGACCAGATACGACCGCTCGAGGTTGGGTCCCCACGCGTCGATCTGCACCCAGAGGCGGTCGATCTGCACGTCGACGGCGCCGGTCAGGAAGACCGCGTCGGGCGGAACCCACCCGCGCTCGTGCCCGCCGTCGGCCACCTTCACCGCCAGCTTGCGGGCGTCCTCCACCTCGACGCGGTCGGCGATGGTCTTTGATGGCCTGCCAAGGCCGTTCCACCACTTTTGCCCGGGCTGGCCGTGGGCCTCGCAGAACCCGGCCGCCAGGTCGCCCCAGGTGACGAACGGGGACATCTCGCCCTGCACGTAGAACCCGCGATGGCTTGATCGCTTGGCGGGCCCCACCTCGAGGGGCGTCCCGTCGCGCACCACAACCGAGTTTCCCTCGGGGACCCACCGCCCGCGCTGGAGCATCGCCAGCTTGTGGTGCTCGGCGATCGCCTCCCGGCACTTGGCGCACACGTACCGCGCCGTCGCCCGGGCGTCGTCGGGCCTGGCGTTCTTGCCGCCGTCCCACCGGATGCGCGACCAGTCGAGCACCTGGTGATGGCCGCAGAACGGGCACGGCACCCAGAAGCGGTGCTGGTCGCTGGCGGCGTAGCGCTTGCTGATGCCACGGTCGTCGGTGGACGGCGTGCCGCCGAAGACCAGACGCGCCCGGTCTCCGTAGGTGCGGGTGCGCTGCTCGGCCTCGTCCTCGATGCCGTCGGGGCACAGGTCGTACTCGTCGACGACGAAGACGCCCGCGGGCCAGGAGCGGATGTTGGTGTCGCTGCCGGCGGCGGCGAAGCGCACGTCGCAGCGGTCGAACGACAGCACGGCGCTGGACCGTTCCTCCTTGGACCGCCCCAGCCGGGCGGCCAGCGACGGCGAGGCGAGCACCGCCGGCAGCACGCGTTTCTTGGCCATCGATCGCGCGAGCTTCTCGTTGGGCAGCACCACCATCGTCATCACCGGATCGTGCTCGACGATCCACCCCAGCATGTTGATGACGCACTCGGTGAACCCGACCTGCGGGGCCTTGAGCACGGTGATCTGCCGGACCTCGGGGTCGCCCAGCGCGTCCTGGATGCCGACCAGGTAGGGCGTGCGGGCGTTGGACCACCGCCCCGAGCGGGCGGAGGTCCGCCCCGACACCGACCGCTCCTCCTCGGACCATTGCGACACCGTCCGCGGCTTGCGGGCCGGGAAGCACTCGCGGCGGACGCGGTCGAGAATGGCATCGGCGGTGGCGTAGGTCATGCCCGCATCCCCGCCAGCGTGTCGCGCACGCGGGCCAGTTCGCCCGCCATCGTACTCTGAATCGTGGCCCGCTCCGCAGCGCCCACCTTCAGCCTCGACGCGACCAGGTCGGCCGCCCGCTTGGATGCGTCGTCCATCAGCGAGACCGCCTCCTGCACCAATCGCTTCCACGCCGCCTCGACGTCGGCCGCCGCCACGTATCGCCGCTGCCTGACCTCCAGCTCGTGAGCCTGGATCGCCGCGGCCACCATCTGGCGGATGGTCGCGGCCTGGCGGGCGCTGGCGTGCCGGGCCATCTCCATGATCGCCGACGCCGTCAGCTCCCCGCCGGCGTCGCGCAGCATCTCCTCGACGCTCGGGCCCGCGGGCGGGGCCTGGACCGGCGCCGAGACCGCCGCGGGCTCCGACCCGTCGCGGCGCTTGGAGCCAGATCCCTCGCGCGTCCCGCCGTGCAGCGGCGAGAGGTGGCGGGACTGCCACATGCGGCACGCCTCGCGGTTGAACAGCCGCTTGCCCTTGACGACGCGGAAGTCACGCATCCCAAGCTTGATCATCTCCGACACGCGCTGCTTCGACACGCCGAGGTAGGCGCACAGGTCGCGGACGCCGACCCAGGTCGCATCTGATGTGGAGGCGGTGTCGCTCACGCGGGCTCCTCCGGGTCGTCCACTCGCGGGGCGAAGATGTCGGCGGCGCGGAGCCCCTCGCGCTGTATACACCGCCGCATCAGCGATGCGAACTCGTCGCACACCGACCGCAGGCCCTTGCGCGACATGCCCGAGGCCTGCGCCAGCTCGCGCTCGGTCCATTCCGACCGCAGCACCAGCCGGTGCATCACCACCATCGCCACCGCGTCCCGCTCCGAAGGGAGGCGGCGGGCCCCGTAGGCGAAGGCCAGGACGACGGCGCGGCCCGCCGGCGAGAGCCGCTCGAGCATCGCGTCCACGACGTTGACATCCGAGTTGCCTCCGTCATCGGGCACGCCACCCCTCCCGTCGCGCCGCGCTCAGGCCGGATCGCCGTGCACCGCCAGACGGCGGA
>ERZ724522.598-NODE-598-length-22363-cov-15.017841_pt1 | contig 22363 bp, 41 predicted proteins | sample MGYA00376055_ERZ724522 | MGnify/ENA primary metagenome ERZ724522 (study PRJEB28724, sample SAMN07190884) | wastewater metagenome | isolation source: effluent of sewage treatment plant in Hong Hong | place: Hong Kong | collected 2016-03-17 ...
TGGAAGAAATAAAACAAGATGTAATAGTAGATGCAGTAGTTACAAAAATATCAGATACTGAAGTAGAAGTTACTAGAGTTATACCGGAAAAATTTATACCAGAGGAAATAATCAAAGAAAGATTAACATTAGATGTCTTAGAAAGTAGAATAGAAGAAAAAGATAAAGCTCTAGCAAGAAAAAATGAGGATATAGCAGACAAAGCAAGAGATAAAGCTAAAAATGAAGAACAAATAGCCAAACTACAAGCAGAAATAGATGAAATAGAAGCAAGCAAAATAGAAATACAGGCAAGTAAAGATGAACTTGTAGCCCTAAAGACAAAAGCTGAGGAAACTGGTATTATTAAAGAATAATAAATAAATAAATATATGTTTAAAAATTATAGCGAAAGTTACTCAGCAGGAATACTATCACTAGCAGGTTTAATAGCCTCAGTACTAGTACTATTTAATATAAATATAGCTCAAGCAGATATTCAATTCATTCTAGGATTGATAGCTAACCTTACAGGAGTTATATGGTCTCTATATCATAGAAAGAGTAAGGGTGATATAAACGTACTAGGTAAAAGAATATAGTTATCCACTTTACATAAAATACATAATAGGTCATACTTTTGTTATGAAAGTATGCCTTTTATGTTCAAGTAAACTACCAAAAAGAGATAATAAATTGTATAAGTATGTTCATAGAAAGTGCATACAAGACTTAGAGAAAAAAGAATATTTACCATTATTACAAGAAAGTAATCTATATAAGTTTTCAAATAATAGAATGTTTGAAAAGTTTATGGAAAAAACTATAAATGCAAATGAATTTCTAAAGTCTATAATACAGAACTCAAATAAAGAATATGGATTACAACGAATATTTAATAATTAAATTTATTAGTAAACACGATAAAATGAAGGTAGAAGAAAAACTATGTGTAATATGTGACAAGTATTATCCTCATATAATAAAGGGTCTGTGTAAACAACACTATAATCATTTAAAGACCAAAAGATTAACTATAAAAGATAAAGTAAAAGCAAAAAGATACGAAGAATATATAAAAAACAATCCACAGTTTTTACTATTTACAAATAAAAAGTGTGCTAAAATAAAGTAGGTATGAGTTCTCAATTAATTATGTGCAGTGGTTGTGGCATTAAGACCACACAAACCGTCATCATGTCCGGCAGGATATGGTGTTCACTGGCATGTCACAAGAAACATGCTCGACCGAAACGTGTCCTCTCGTTGCCCAAGGCTTCGAGGAGGATTTTCATTCCACAGTTTGGGCTGGCGTAACAAAAGACCCCGAGATAATCGGGGTACTTTTATTCTTAGTTTTTGTAACCTACCTTCTTGTATTAGGCAAAAAGCTAGGAGTATAATTATATCATATGTACCTTATAAAATGTCATGGTTGCAATTGCAAAATCTACATGCGCCAATCAGTGTACATCAATCACAACTACTGGTGCAGTGTCGTATGTCACAGGATGTACAAACCACGCCCAAGACATAATTTGTTCTTTGATGTATAATATCTACAGTTATCGTACAGTTCCACTGCTCTTCAAGGAGTTTAAAGCACGCAATGTGCTTATAGCTAGATTGCCCCAACGGTCTAGCTATTTTTTATTATAACTTTCTGATGTCGCAAGTCTTTTCGTGTAGCATATTTCTTATACTTACGATTACATCCTCTATTAGGTCTACATTTTATACAGTAAAGTTTTCCTTTAATTGGAAGCATGTTTTTTATTCTTTTATATCTATTTTTCTTGTAGATAGGAATAGTTTTTAATAATTGATGAACACGTTGTATTGTTAATCCAAGTTTTTTACTAACTTGTTTTTGAGTTAAACCAGACTTATATAAATAAAAGATTTTATTAATTCTATTATTAATCTTTTTCTTTTCACGTATTTTCATTAATACTGAATTTTTATTTTTCTTTTCGATGTTTATTCTATAATTTTCCCACTCATGGTATTTACAAAAACGTGATTTAAAAGTTTGCAAAGTACATTTTTTATTTACACATTTCATTTTATTATTCTATTCATATCATTTTAATAATTATCACACCTATTAATGTCATACATGCTATTACAAACAACATAGCAGATACTATTATCCAAAATGACCCACTAAAGTCTGTAGAACCTATATCATCTTCTTGTATTTCTTTATTCATTTTATTTATGCCTCGTCAACTAAAGGTATCATATTTCTCCAATCGACTGGAGATACTATACACTCATCATCACTACCCTTCCACGCCATAGCTTCATCTACCTTATTCATAGTATTTGGTACTCCACTAAAATTACTTAATCCTGTGCTAGGGCATGTATACCACATAGCTTTTGTATCTTCTTGAAAGATATTTCCTTTTGGTAGTTTATATAGTTTATAGTACACCTTATTCCCTTGTAATGTTTCTTTAGTATACTCATCTATAACCTCTGCTTTTACGTGTTTTAGGAAATCTTCTCTTTCTTTATCACCAACAAATCTCATAGCTTGATTTCTTTGGTCTACATCAACAATAGCTAATATTTCTTTAAATGACATTTTATGTTGAGTAAGTTTTTCAAACATTTCTTTAGGAAAGAATATACCATTTATATAATGAATTTCATATCCATCTTTAAAATATACAGACGGTGAATTAATAGAGTGTAATCTTCCTTCTTTATTCCTTTTTATTTCTGGTTTTCTTGAGACAATGGCAATATCATCTGAATAATATACAGCCCACGAATCTATGGCCATTTCAAGATATGAATTAAGCAATTCTGAATACTTATCTGGTAATAATAACCCATTATCATAGAAATACTTCTGATATATATACCAATGTAAAAATGTTGACTCATTTGAAGAAAATCCAAAAAAATTTAATTTGTTTGACTCAATGTTTGACCGAATGTTTAAATAAATGTTTGACCGAATGTTTGACCCAATGTTTGACCCAATGTTTGAATAAATGTTTGACTCAATGTTTGACTCAATGTTTGACTCAATGTTTGACCGAATGTTTAAATAAATGTTTGACCAAATGTTTGACCAAATGTTTAAATAAATGTTTGACTCAATGTTTGACTCAATGTCTTTTATATCTTTTACTATATCTTTATTATTTTTAATAAAATTAATTGCAACTTGAACACCAAACATTGAGTCCATTATCCAAACTTGTTTTGGTTCTTTTAACCCCGCTAATTTATATATACCTTTTATATTTTCTTTTATTTGTTCGTCAGTTTGTTCAGTTCTTAATATTCTATTAATCCACTTTTCTCTAAAAGGTATTATTGCCTCCTCTTGTTTCTTTGTTAGTTTTTCTATCATTTTATTATATACAATTAGTCAATCACCCTTCTTACAATATTACTAAATATATCAACTTCACGTTCATGTACTTGTTTATAAATACCTTTCTTTATAGGAATAGGTTTATGGTCTGCTGTCTTCATACTATCTCCTTCTACGTGCATAAGTACCGCGTCTTCTCTTAAATCAAACCAATAATTACCAAAAGAGTCTTTTCTTATTATTAAGTTTTCAGGATTTTTTACTATCACATTATGATTGTGGTTACTTGCTTCTCCAACACCAAAAGTAAAAGTTCCATTGTGCTTAATATTTTCTCCTTCTATAATTTTATCTACTGAATGTAAATAATGGTCACCACTTCTCTTTATTATTTTTTTCATGTTTTTATTCATTTTATTATAACTAAATTATAGCACTGCTTTTAAATGTCACAACACTAAACTGTTGATAACTTTAGTTATCTTTATCTATTATTTTTAATAACTCTTTTAATTCATTTATAACTCTTTGTGTCTTCCATTTTAAGGTATTATCAGTATAGGAAATTTGTGTTGATTGTGGCTCTGTTTTAATACTCTTACGGGCTTCCTTTTCTAATTCTATCCAATCATTAGAGTGTAAACATACTATCCATTCTTTTTCAGGCATTCCGTCAAAATGTATTGCTAATAATGGAGAATTACGTGCTATAGAACTATCTCTTTTTACTTGCGACCATGCTTCTTTTAATCCTATTTTTTTGACTGTCTTTATTTCCATAGAATAGTCTAAGCCATTTACTATATCAGACTTGTGAGTACTAGCTCCACTTGCACTGTCTCTATACGCTTTAAAACCATTATCTCTTAAGAATTCTGCAAAAATATTTTCTCCCCTATTTCCTTTTTTCTTTGAGTTCATAATAATTTATTAGAAAGCTGTTATTTCTCCTTCCATTATAGGATACTCTGGTAAAGGTTTATCTTCTATAACTGGTATAGGTATATTTGTAAGTGCCGATATTTTATCAAGATATTCACCAAATTCTACTTTGTTTAGTTCTGTAGTGCTCGAAGGTATTTTAAAGTCTACACCCAATATCTTCTTTGGTATAGGCGGTAAAAACTTTCTTTTAAATAACTCGTGTAAATCTGTAGCCAAGTTTCCTGTCTCTCTTTCTATTACACCTAGATATAACCAGTAAAACGAATTTTGGTCGAGACTTCTTCTACTCTTTTTAACATTTATTTCAACCTCTACTTCTTTCCCTTCATTCTGTTCAAGGAAATCTAGCCACTCTTTAATGTTATTAGGCTTTAAACTTAATTCTTTTATCTTTGCATATATAACCATATTACTTTTTATGACATTCACACTCACAAGCACCATTATGTCCTTGACCCCCTTTCCCTTTGATTGGACAACCGCATAAATGACATAAAATATTCATATCCAGATACTTTATATTTCTATTTGGATTATAAAATTCTGTATCAGTAGACTTAAACAAAGGAATATTAGGAATATTTATACTATCGTCTTCTTTCTTACCAAATAACCTCCCTATATCTTCTGTATTAGCTCTCTTTGCTACATACATTTTAACATCACTACCTTCTCTGTAGTAAAATCCTTGTACTACACCTTCTTCTATTATTAACTCTACACTAGTTGTCTTTATTGTTTTCATTTTATTTTAAATATTCTTTATTACTTGTACATACCATTTTTTCATACTGTTCAGTCCCTAACATACTATTATAAGTTTGAACTCCAAAATATTTACCTTCTTGGTTACATTTATATCTTAACTTTTCAACTTCTAGTATTAAATCATACTGTTTATCTCTTATCATGTAACTAACTTCATCTTTAGTAGTAAGACTTGTTACATAATCATAAGTATCTACCATTAATCTTATACAGAACATTGCCGTATAAGTAACACCAATACTAAGAAATATAACAAATATTATAAATTGTACGTTTTCCCATAATGTTAGTTTTTTATTTTCCATTTTATTTTTTAACTTATCCTTTTTATTAAAAGGTGTTTTTAGTGTATTATTCCAATAATTATTACAATAATCACAATCATAATCACAATTTTCTCTATTTGGTGACATTTTATTTTATTTTTTACTCCAATTATTAGATACTCCCAAACAATACATATAAGAGTCGTCGATAATTTTACATACACCTTTACTATTTTTAAGTTCCTCAACTTTTAGAGTTCTAAGTAGATTATAATTATTTTCCTCTATCATCTTAGTAACTTCACTTTTAGTAGGAATACTTTTTACATATGTAATTGCGGTTATTAATAATTTTCCTATTAATAATATAATAGCAATAATTCCAATCTCTATAAGAATACTTTTTAATGTATTATTCATGTTATTGTATTTTACAGTTTACTTCACTTCTACCACCGCCTACTCCAACTTTTTTACTGTCTATTATTTTAAATTCATAATTTTGTTTACCTACCCCAATACTATCATCTGATAATACTTTTTTACATGTAACTATCTTTTCACTAAATATATTGCTATCTAGTGGGTATGTTATTTCATACGGAGACGTTGTTGCTATAAAATGGTAAGATAAATTATCATTATTAATGTGATTAATTTCTTTTTTTAATGAGGATATTTGTTTATATAAGTTATTTAATATAAACAAATTCAAGATATTTAAAGTTATGATAACCCCAAAAAATAAGTAGTCTGTTTTATTATTCATTGCTTTTTATTTTCTTATATCCAATAGGTTCACCTTCATTATCTACCTCTATTATTTTGTAATATTTATATGTTATATTACCCCAAGTATCATAATCTTTTTCAGTTTCAAGTTCGTATTTTTTCTTATGTTCATTACAATAATATCTATAACTATCAATATACTTACCGTATAGAATATTTATACTATATGGTGTTGATAAAATCTTTTGAGCGTCTATTTCATACAATAAACACTTGCAATCATTACAACTAACTACTTTCCCTCTATAATCTTCTTTTTTAAATATATTCATACTTTATATCATTATTGCTATTAAAACCTCGTAATCGTCATTTTAGAGGCTTTGGAGACTATCTAAAAGCCTATACTATCAGTATTTGGAATATCACTTTCAGGAATATTGCTACCTACAGCTAGTGGTATATCTCTAACTAAAGAGAAACCTGCTATATCTTTATAACCTTCTGATAACTTACAAGAAAAGAACTTCTTGCCGTTCTTGCCTTCTCTTAACCAAACTCCACCAATCTTAAGAAACTTCTCATTTACTTTAACTGTTATTTCATAATCAGGAGCTTTTTCATTACTCTTCTTTTCATTTTTAAATATTAAGAAATCTTTTATTTTCATGTTATTTATTTATTATTATGCTAATGGGTCGTCATCTCTATCTGTAATACCGTTACCTTTTTTAGTTTCCTTCTTAAAAGGGATAGTTGCGTCTGTGTCTTTATCTGTTACAAGTCCAAGTAGTGATGATAGTGCATATCTTCTTAAATATGTTATACCACTACCCATAACTTGAAATGCGTTCATGCCTTTTAATTCAACTCCATTTGGTATTCTTGTTCTTGTTATTAATTCTTCACCAGTTTCTGTATGAAATATAGATGTTGTAAGAACATCAAACATACAATTTGGTTGTTCTATTGAGTCTACCTTCTGATAAAATCCTAGACTATATTTCTTTAGTAGAGGGTTTATCTTCTCAAAAATTGTTGGTAAGTCAGCATAAGAATAACCATAACCTTGAGTATCCTTGTATATTACAGGTACTTCCTGTTGAAAATCTGCTAATGCTTTTAATAATTTTTTATTTTCCATTTTAATTAACTTATTGCTTTATCATTATTTACTAATATTTTAGCTTCGTTTATTGTTTCTTCTTCTTTAACTTGCTTCAAACTATCAATCATACTTTCTACAACATCTCCTACATGTTCTCTTACTCTTTCCTCATCTACTCTAATAACTCGTTCGACCTTTAATCCTTCCTCATCTTCAATCGTCATATATAATTTCATTTTAATTTATTATTTTTATTAGTGAATAAATTACTACTAATGCTAATGTATATTTCAAGTACTTAATCTGTGTTCTTACCCATATCTCTCCTTGTACCTTTTCTATAGCTTGTTTAACGTGGTTGTGTGATGTCATTTTATTTATTTAACAAATGTATGTTTTTACATTCCTGTTTTTTATAATCACCTATTTTTACAACCCCAGTAAAATCAATTGAAACACGTCCAATCAATCGTTCTGTTGAATACCACCCTCCTTTTTCATACACTTTGAAAGAAAATTCACATTCGTCACCTACAAATACTTTATTACCTTTTTTATCATAGAATAATGGTTCCATATTAGTCGCTATTAGCTATTCTAGCTTCTTCATTACGATAATGTGACCTTTCATATATTGGATATACTACATTCTCAAAATATTGTGTCTTACAATCATCATAATCATCACTACTTGTAGTATCATCAAATATTAATTCTATATCTCTTACAAACTTCTTATCTAATTTATCTTCTTTCATTTTATTATTTGTACCTCTACCCCTCTCACCGCTAACAAGAAGTGATGAGGAGAGTAGAAGTTGTTAGCTGATAATCCTCTACATATACGGCTAATGATATACTTCTTACGAATATAACCAGTCGAAACCAGTAATATCGTTTGTTTATATAATAACCTTATATGTGTATATTATATCATCAGTGTTATGGTGTTCAAGTAGTTTATCCACAGCTACTTTATTATTTTAAAATATCCTTTAAAAAGGAAACAATTTCTTTAAATGATAATTTATATTTTTTAGTCTGTGGCTTAAGATTTCTTTGTAATTCTATTAAATTTGGAGCATATTCATCTTTTAATTTTCTTTTTTCTCTTTTTGAAACAACTTTTTCTACCGGCTTTATTTTTCTAAAGTTTTTCTTAATTCTACTACCTTCAATATAGAGCATACTGTAATAAGGCACGACCATGTGTTTCTTTCCTATAGTTTTATCTATATGAAGCTCAATACCTGTCGGTGTAACAATAGCGTGAAATCTTTTCTTATTACTAGAATACTTTATATAACCATATTGAAGCTCATTTTTATAAACAGTTTCGTGTTCTACATAATCAGAAAGTGCCATAACATCTTTTATATATTCTTCCGGAATTTTTACAACTACTTTTTTATTCATTTTATTAATATCAAACTGTTGATAACTTTTTTTCATATTGTTTTATAGGATATTTAAGTGCTTTTTTCATTTTTTTAATTTCAACTTTACTGCCTATAAAATATATATAACGGTGTTTAGCACTTCTAAAAACTCTTTGTGTTCTATCTCCCAAATTATGACGTGAATGTTTTCCATTTTTTCCCGCCATATCCGTTCTAGGTTTAGTTGTTCCTGTAAAAATAAAATTAGTTGCTTGATATATAGTACCTTGATGATTTTGAGCTGTGTCAGCATAAGAAACTATAATCATAGGTCTAGGTAGTAATTTTAAACATTTGCTTACAAAATAACTAGCTTCATTAGGCCTGTTGTATTTCAAAACTAACCTGTTTAGTTCCCAAACAATTTTTGTATATTCTTTACCACATACTCCAATACAAAGACTTGGTGAAGCTGGCTTCCCAAAAGTACAAACCCCAATTAATTTATTGTCTTCATACAAACCAAATGACCAAGATATACTGGGCATACGATGTGCATAGTGAATATTTAATATAAAATCCTTTGTTAATTCTCTAGGAATAAGGCGTACTTCCTTCATTTTATTAACCAAAATAATTTCTTATAATTACCAACTTTCTCACATTCTTTTTTAACTAACTCTAACTCACTTGTATCTTTTAAAAATGGGTTTAAATTGCATTTAATAGAAAGATACTTTGCTGTAATAGGTTTATACTTAGTTCCTATTCTTTGTTTATTTATTCCAGTAACTAACTCTTGAATAATCTCATCACGTTTATTCTTGTATTTACTGGGTTTAAAGGTAAAAGAAAACTGTCTATTAGTTATGTTATTTACTGTGTTGTAAAGCTCTTGGTCTGATAACATTTTATTTAGTAAATAATAATTCTAAATTAGCTTTGTTAGCTTCTATAAACTTTATACAGTCTTCTTTTGACTTAAAGTATGGTAGGGTGAATTGTCTTTTACTGTAAATCTCATTGGAACAATATAATTGTTCACTATGAAAATCATAATATGCACTATATTTATCTTCACCCTCATTCTTCCAATCAGGTTCAAAAGGTGCATTTTCTTGAGCCCATTTCCAACAAGCTACAATAGCTCTTTGTTTATCCCTAGCTAATAGAGCTTCTTCTTCAGTTTTATATACACCCAGTTCTATTGTTTCTAAATCACACTCATCATCATTTTTATAAGGCCTTACAAAGCCAGTTCCATTAATGAAGTAATATTCACCTCCTTTATTAGGAAAAAAATACCTACCACTAACCTTAGTATCTTCTAATAATTCAGGGTTATTCTTTATAAGTTCTTTTATTTGTTCTTTTGTGAGTTCTATTTCTATGTTGTTTACAGTTGTTTTATATTTCATTTTATTTTTTAATTAGATAATTATTTACACTTTCAATCTCTTTTCCTGTTAATATATATTCATATGGTTCGTGTCCATTACAAGTAATAACTGTTCTGACTTTACACTCTCCAAAACTACATTGACAGGAATTCTCATTTTCTTTAGCTAAAAAACTAGCTTTGTATTTTGAGTTTACACATGTTTCCGATACAATCCTTATTTCATTTTTCATTTTATTTATATATTATTATTTTAAAAACTTGCTAATACTGATTGATTAAAATCTTCAAAATCATCTTTCTCTGTTTTTTCTATCCAACCTCTTTTCTCTATAACCCAGTTATGTACTTTATTCTTTAATTTTGATACTTGATAATCTAATTCTGCTTTTGCACCTTCATAACTCATAAAAGGTTGTTTCCAAATGCTATTACGTTTGTTATTTATAATAATCCAGTGACTTTTATAAATATTAATTTCTTCTGCTATATTTTCTTTTTTTATTTTTGACATATTATTTATTTTGTTAATATTATATAAAATTATTTACAAAGCACCTTGATGATTGTCTCAAGGGTAAATTCTTCTGTTGCCTTTTTTGCTTTCGGCAAAGCGTCTAGTAATTGATTATCTGTAAAACTAGCAAGTTGTTTAGCTGGGCGTAAGTGCCTTTTGATTGCTACGCTCAATTGTTCTCTGTTACGTATGTCTGGCTTTCTTTCTTCAAGGTACATAGCAATTATATTTAAATCCCTTCTAGGGCTATCTTCTAGTTTTTTAATCTCTTCCTGTAAAGAGAATGGTTGATTATCTGGTATTACTTTGGTTGTCACTTGGTTGCCATTTGGTATCCCATTTTTATCCAACTCTTTTAAAGAAATTTCTTCCTGCGACTGCAAGTCGCTAGTATTATTCTTATCATTCTTTACATTCTTATCATTCTTGATTGTGTCGGCGCGTTGTCGGTTTGTTGTCGGTTTGTTGTCGGAAACGATGTCGGAATTTTGATAAGTTTCCCAATTAAGTATTGTAATTAAACGATATCCTGACGTTTTTTGTTGTCGAATTTGATGTTGACTTTCTAGGTAATCTAATATACCCTCGATTGTCGTCTCTGGAATGCCAGTTATCTCTTTAAGTTTCTTTCTTCCAGTTATAAATTGTCCTCTCTTTTGAGTTAATCTTTCACCTTTCCAAATAAAACTATTTTCTTCATTATGGTTAGCTAAAAGCAATAATATTACCCATAACCATGCCCATGAAGGTTTCTTTGATAAAGGATTATCTAATATCTTTCTATGTAATTTTATCCATCCATTGTTCATTTAGTTTACAAGCAAAAGTCATTAGACGGCTGGGAAGGTGCATTACTACCTTGACCATCTAATGACTGTTGCCTACAAATATTAAAATTGTAATATAATGCTTTACCCATACATATAATGTTAATCATTATTTTAAACAATGCAAGTACTAACTGTTGATAACTTTGTGGATAAGTGGATAAACTTTATTTTTATCCTATTTAGTGTATATTGTATGTAAGCAAGTAAATCCCTGAATGTGTGGCTCCGTATGGTTCCACTATATAGCGTTCGGGGTTTTGCTTTTTTTAATAATTAATGTAATATTTATTTTGTTATGTGCAAATATTAAGTCTTTGCATAATACCTCTGTTTCCACAGGGGTATTTGCTTTTTAATAAGTGGATAAACAAAAAAGCCATATGTTTAAAATGAAATTAAAAAACATAGGCTTGATTGTTGAGTTCCTAGGATGTAAAGAGTACTACAAACTCCTTCATAGTACTTATTGAGATTATAACAAATAAAAGAAAAGCCTCAAACAAGTTGAGGACTTACTTTCTTTTTGTAAAGGATAAATCAACGTAGATACAATATAATTATAATAAATAAAACATGGCTAGGCAATATGGCTGGTTCATATCGCCGATTATATCTCTATAACGTTCGCCGAGTGTTATTATTATAAACAGAAAAAAATTTTACCAATCGTTTTGATTAATTGTCTCTTTATTTTATGAAATTGAGTATTTAACGTCCTGTAGCGGACAACACAAGAACAACCCAGCCATGTATTATCTATTAATATATCAATGTACTATGTATCAAGTATAGCAATAAAACCCCGTATAGCGCAATACGGGGTTTCAGAGGCATTAGAGTTTACTTATTCCAGCAAGCTTTTCTACTTGAATCCCATGGAGATGTACCATAATTCTTATACAACCACATAGCAAACTTTTCATTATCTTTCTCTATAGTTAAATCTAAACCAAGTTCAGTAGCTTTTTTATTCCATATGCTGTTTATCTGATATTTACCTATATCTACTGTTTTATTAGTATTTGAATTAAAGATAACTTGTCCATTCTTTTTATGAATACCACCACTTTCACATCTAGCAATCTTTTGCATAATTGGTGGAATAGTTTCAACTTCTACTATCTTTTCAGCAAAGACAGTTTTAACAATAGGATTAAGAGTACCCATTTGATAAGCAATAGCAAGAGATAAAGCAATAACAATTGTTTTAAGACTAAAGTTCATAAACTTAACAAGTTTGTATTTGAATATTTCCCATTTAGTAGCATGAGGATATATCTTTTTAAGAGGCTCACCATTCCAAAACACTTTTATATATTTCATAAGTATTATTATTAGATTAATAAGAGCAATATCAATGAACCTCTACGCACCATTGATAGATTAATTATATTATGTAATGGATAATAATCAAATGAGTTATCCACACCCCTATACAAACTATATAAATAGGGTAGAATAGTAGTATAAGATTAACCCTACGAAGTAAATGGCTATAAATAAGATAAAGTATGATAAGTTTCTAGAAGAGTTACCAAGGAATAACTATGTAATAAGGACATCTGCTATAAAGGCAGGATTTTCCCCTAAGTCCGCAGACAAACAAGCTAAGAGAATAATGAACTCAGCTTTGAAACATCAAGCTAAGAAGGTATTGGAAGGTGATATTGTTTCTAGTAGGGAAGGAAAGAGGTTAATGAGTGAACTGGTTGGTATGAGTAGTGAAGATGTTATGAAAGCATTGAAATATATAGCTACTCAGACTAGAGATTTGAATTCAGCTCTTAAAGTATTAGCACCATTAGCTAAAGAACATAATGTTATTCTAGCTGATGAAGAAACTAACAAAACTATAGTACCTACACTCAATATAACAGTTAAAGAAACTCTAAATAACCCAATAGATAAGCCATTAATTGAAGATAGTACTGTTTAGTGTCGTACAACACTTATTGTGCGACATGGGGGTAGTATGCAACCAATGAGTTGGTATTGTTTAAGTTATGACTAAGCTCCCACTATAAAATTATCAAAATCAAATATGTTGACAAAGCTAATAAAAGTTGTATTAAATATTACTCAACTAATAGATTAAAAAAGAAAGGACTGAACGAGTTTACGTTTTGTAGAAAAGAAAAGTAGTTATGAGAGTTAGCTCACCATCCATACTTGTAGTATAATCTCTTTATAAAACTATGCAAGATATTTCTAAACAGTATGAAGAGTTAGGACACAGATGGTTAAATAATCAAGTCACTATAGAGGACTTTAATGGTATTAAATTGAATGATAAGCAAAAAGAGTTTATTAATTCTAAAGATAGATATACTCTAGTTAGTGGTGGATTTGCTTCTGGTAAGACTACTGGTTTTATTATTAAGTTGTATCTTCTTTGTATGTTCTTTCCTGGTAATCGTATTCTTTTAGGAAGAAAGACTAGACAAGATGTTGAGCGTGCTACTTTACCTGATATATTTGATATATTCCCTGAAGGTACTTATACACATAAGGTTGGTCCTGGGAAAATTGAATTTCCTAATGGTAGTGAAATACTATTCTTTGGGCTAGATGCTCTACAGAGTGGAGCAGGACAAGATATTAAGAAAGCTGAACAGGCTATTAAGTCTCTTAACCTTGGAGCTGTATTTATAGACCAACTAGAAGAAGTAGAATATAGAGTATTCGAAGCTCTATCTGGACGTTTAAGAAGAAAGGTTCCATTTCAACAGATGAACTTTACAACTAACCCTGCTAACTTTTGGGCTTATGATTATTTTAAAGTAAACCCTAGACCTAATACTAGATTGATACAAACATCAATGCTAGATAATAAAGCTAACCTATCACCTGAATTTATTGAAGACCAATTACAGAAAGGAGAATTATACGTTAAAAGATATGTATATGGAGAATGGACACCTGATACTATGGTACAGGGTGGTGTATTTCCATCTGAACACATAAAAGCTCAAGAGTTTCATATTAAGAAACCTCTCAGAACATTAGATGGTATTGAGATATTTGTTGAGCCTGCTGTACATGATTATCAAATAGGTGTAGACCCTTCACAGGGAGCTAATGACCCTTGTGGTATTAAAGTAATAGATAAGGACACAGGAGAACTTGTAGCATCTTATAGAGCCTTTGTACCCACAAATGTACAAGTAGAGAAGACTGTGCAACTAGCTATGATGTATTCTCTTTTAAAGAAACCTTTAGTAATACCTGAAGCTACAGGGGTAGGACAAGCCTTTGTAGAAGAAATAAAGAAAGTCTATTCTAATATCTATGAGAGAGAAGTATTTAATCAGAGAGAAAAGAAGACTACTAAGAAACTTGGTTTCTATACTAACTTTGCTACTAAGACACAACTAATAGAAAATATGAAAGTTCTATTCCAAAAGTCATTTGCAAAGATAAGGGACAAAGTAACAGTAGAAGAGTTAAAGACATTTATATATTCAGATGAGGCACAGATGAAAGGTGCCGGCGCTCAGAATGGTTATCATGATGACCAAGTTATGGCTACCTTATTAGCTTATTGGGATTTGAAACCTGTAACTCCAAGAGAAGCTTCTTTACTTGACAGATTTGCTACAAAAAAGCAGAGAAAGGTGGTAAACTACATCTATAACTAAACTTAATTTAAAATGGCAACTAATACATATTTTTATTCAGAACAAAAAACAAGAAGTAATATACAACAATTTTATACGAAGATTGATATGCCAGGAGGATATGGCTTTGACCACGTAGAGACGTTAAAGACAATTGACCTTTACTATAATTCTAAATATAAGACAGGAGAATATGATTCATTAGGTTTTAGAAAATTCTTTTTTAATATTGTAAAACCTGCTTGTGATATTGCAACTAAATTTATTGATTTAGATACAAAAGATATCATTCTTATCCCAGAGCATAATGATGATGAATTTAAAATATTCATTATGAATAGGATGCTTAAGCAGTGGCTTAAGAATGAAGAGTTTGATGAAATACTAAATGAAATTTCTTTTGATTTACCAAAATATGGTTCTGTAGTTTTGAAGAAATGTAAAAAAGGTTTTGAGAAAGTTAATTTACATAATCTAAGATTTCAACCATGGGCTGATGAATTAGAATGTTCAGAATTTGTTTATGAACTTCTATCAATGAATAAGACAGAGATTTCAAAAATGAAATGGAATACTGATGCTGTAGAACAATTATATTCTAGAGATAAAAATGCTAATCAATTTGTTATATATGAGTGTTATGAAATGACAGCTGATGGATGGCATAAAGTTATTTATGGAGACCTATTCTCTACAAAAACAAAGAATGGAATAAATAGAAGTGTTGAAAGCGAGATAAATGAACAAGATAATTATTTTGGTTCAATAGTACTGTATGAAGATGATGTAAAAGAACTCCCTTATAGAGAATTACATTGGGAGAAAGTACCTGGAAGATGGTTAGGTTATGGTTTCGTAGAATATCTATCTGAAAACCAAATTGCAGTGAACGAAGCAGAAAATCTTGAAAGAAAAGGTTTGCATTTTACATCATTAAAGTTGTATCAAACTAGAGATGAATCTATTGGAGGACAAAATCTTCTTTCAGGTTCACAGAATGGAGACATCCTATATATACAATCTGAAATAACTCCTATAGCAATGGAGGAAAGAAATCTAGGAGCATTTAATAATACTAGAAATAATTGGAGTGCAAATACAGAAAGAAAAACATTTACTTCAGATATAACTACAGGGGCAAGTCTACCTTCAAGGACACCTCTTGGTGTTGCTAATTTACAAGCTTCACTTGCAAGCTCATTCTTTGATTTAAAGAGAGAGAATATAGGTATCTTTATTAAAGAACTTATATTAGATGATATACTTCCAGATTTCAAGAAAGCAAATAGAAAGGAAGTTACAATGACTATACTTGGTACAGATTCAGAAATAGATTTATATGATAATTATATTGCAAAAGTATATCTTGATGAAGCAATTGTAAATTATGTAGAGAAAAATGGTTTCTTCCCTTCACAAGAAGAAAAAGATTTAACAAAACAGAAACTACTAGAAGAAATAAAACAAAATAAGAATAGATATATTACATTGCCAGATAATGTTTGGGATAATGCAAAATACAGTGTAGATGTAATAATTACAGGTGAAAGTGTTGATACTGGGGCTAAGTCACAATTAATACAGTTTGTACTTCAAATAGTAGGTACAAATCCAACAGTAATGCAATCACCACAAACAAAGAAAATGATATTTGCTCTATTATCACTAGGAGGTGTATCACCTGCAGAAATAGGATTATTAGATGAGCAACAAGCTCCTCAGCAGAATCCTCAACTGCAACAAGTTGCAGGTTCATTAGCAAAACCTACTCCAGTAGCAGGAGTTACTTCTAATATACAAACAGCATGAAGTTAAAACAAAGTCATATAGATTTATTTAAAACATTATCTAAGAGTAAGTTCGGTGAAGAACTAATAGAGTATTTGAGATTAATGCAAGATGATATTTCTAATTCACGTAATTGGAAAGGGAATGACTCTAAAGAATCAGCAAATAAGGCATGCGAGTATATAGATACATATTTAATAAATAAATTAATATCTAATTCTAAGAAGGGTACTATAGTTGACGATTATAGTTAACTATAAGATAATTTAAGTACGTCAGGGCAGGAAAACCTGTATAAAAACCTATTATAAAATAAAAAAGGAGAAAACCTTTAAAAATCATAATATAGAGAAAACTATGAATGAAAATCAAGAAGGAGTGGTTTCCGATAAACCTATCATTGAGGAAGACGTAGCTATCATTGATACATACGATACAGAAGCTATGAAACAGTTTGCACTTCAGCAACAAGCTAAGGCAAGACATTGGAGAGATAAGGCAAAGAAGTTTGAACAAAAACTTAATGAGCCTAAACAGCCAGTGGAAGAACAAATTATTAAAAAGGAGGAAGTTAAAAAGACTTCAGACGTTAATATATTTGATTCACAAATAGAAGTATTAACAGCACTTCGAGATTTAAATACTGATGAAATATCAGAATTGAAATCCGAAGCAGGTCTATTAGGAGTTGACCCAATTAAATACATTAAAAGTAAAGCGGGTCAGGCTCATCTAAAAGAACTACGCGGTAGTCAAAAGTCTAATGACACAACTCCAACTCCATCTAATAAAGTACCAACATTTAATGGTAAAACAGTAGATGATGTTCTAAAAGACCCTAAAGCATCTTCAGAAGATAAACAAAAAGCTTTTGAAGCAAAACTAAGGGGAGTTAAGAATAAAAATACTTTTCTATAGGAAACTATAATAGATGGGGCTATTATATTAAAATAAAATGGCAGTAACAACAGACCCATTCACAGCGACCGACCTCGCTTCCGTTATTAGCGAGACTTGGACAACTATCGTAAATGAGAAAACATTTAACGAGACAGTATTAGCAAACCACACAACAGACCTATCAAGTTTTGCAAGAGAAGGTTCAGACATATTCCATGTTCCAGACTTCTTTACAAACGCTTTGACAGTTTCTACACAGTCAACACAAGGTGCTGAAATCAACACAGCAGGTCCTGCTACAGTTGACACAACACTAACAATCAACACACATAAGTATGTTGCATTCATAATTGGAGATGCTGAACTACAGCAAATAGCTTCAAGATATGATGTAAATGCTATTTATGCACGTGAAGCTGCTAGTCTTCTTGCAGAAGCACTAGAGGCAGACCTAGCTGGTCTATGGTCATCAATTACAACAAATGCAATTGGAGACACAGCAACAGTTCTATCAGATGCAGAAATTCGTCAGGGTATATATGCAATGGAAAACGGAAAGTACAAACTATCAGAATGTGCATTCTTCTTCCATCCATACGTATATTGGGAACAACTACATGCTGTAACTAAGTACTATCAGCAATATTCAGTAGGACCATCAGATATGGGAGGCCCAGTAAAGACAGGTAACTTCGGTTCTGAAGGTTATGCTCTAAATTACAAGGGAACTCTATATGGTATTCCAGTTTACACAACTACAAACATTGTTTCTGGACTACAAACATACAGAAATCTTCTTCTTCATAAGTCTGCATTCGGATTTGCTATACAGACAAGAGGAGGTAATAAGATAAGAGTACAAGCTGAAAATCAAGTTAGAAACCTAGGTATGCTAACAGTAGTAGATATACTTTACGGAGTAAAAGTACTACGTGAGCCTGCTGCAGTTCTATTGAACGCTTCATCAGCATTCATTGGTTCATAATACAAATACCATGTATTACAAATTATCCCCTTTACAGGGGATTTTTTGTTGATATACTTATACTGTAATCCTTTATGGAAAACGAACTAATTGCTCCATCCGAGCAGATAAAATTAAATAAAGTAGAAAACCCAAAAAAAACGTACTTCTATGAAAAGAGGGATGGTTCTATTATTGAAGCTCAAGCAAATGAAGCTTGGACTTTACATAAAAAAGGATTTAAGCAAATAGGTGTTTCAAGTGGTAAAAAATATGAGGAAGCTGTTAAACTTGCTCATCAAGTTTTTAAACAAACACTTGATAAACAGAAAGTAAGAGAAATTTTACTTAAAGGTCGAGATGATGAATTAGAAGAAGCTAGAGGTAAATTTGAGACTCCACCAAATATGGATAAAATGGGGCCTGGAAGAGGATTTATATGAAGAAGTACAATATATCAAAAGTTTTATCAGATATAAATAAAAGAGTTCCTGAATTATTAAGAAAGAGAGCTGTATCTGAAGTAAAGAAGACACCAACAATGGAGTTTATAGTAGATGAAATTATATCTAAAAATTTGGTACCAAAAGATAAGATAGACCAATTAAAGATATTAAAGGAAGCAGGTGAATTTTCTAAAACTAAGTTTCAAGAAAATAAAGATGCAATTAAACAAATAGATAATTTTATTTCAAGGGAAATAAAGAAAGCTGTGAGACAAGGATTATTGCCAAATAAAGCAGAGTTAGGAGAAGAAGATTTTATTAAACATATTAAACAAAACTTAAATGGATAAATATATAGATAAGAGAATAGCAGACCAAATAGAAGGTTTGAAGATGGATTATGCACAGAATTATATTGCTAAAGAGTATCATTCACAGTTTGATACTCCAGAGTCTAAGAAGCAAGTAGAGAGTGCATCATTTAATATGACAAAGACGTTAGAGAAAATTGAATGGTTTGAGAAGTTAGTTTCAAGTAGAAAGAAAACAAAAGTAACTAAAAAGAAATAATGATAATTGTAGGTATAGGTATTTGTGGCCCGGATGAAGCAAATAGACACATGAGAAAAACTCTAGATGAGTTTAAAAGACTTTGCGATAAAGTTGTTATAGTCACAAATAATGTAACTAAGAATGAAATAGATTTGATAGAAGAATATGGTTTTGAACATTATGAAGATAATAGAGAATGGGGTATACATCAGCCATCAATAAAAACAGACTTATTAACATACGTTGGTAAATATAATCCAGATTGGATAATTCCATTAGATATGGATGAAGTATTTGCTCCAGAGTTTACAAGACAAGAAGCAGAAAGATTAGCTAGTAAAAAGGAAATAGCCTATAACTTCATGATTGTTAATCTATATAATGATGACGAACATTTTGCACATGATGTAGGTATACAAAGATTTTGGAATATAAGGTTCTTTAAATTTATGCCAGAATATGGACTTCAATTTCAAAAGAAAAATCTTCACTGTGGATGGGCGCCTCCTGTAATGTATAAATATGGTTGGCATGCCCCATATTATGTCCTTCATAGGGGACTACAAAAACCAGAGGATAGAGCAAGGAAAGTGCAGAGATATGATAAATATGACCCTTTATCTAAATTTAAGTCAAAATTATATTATGATGATTTAAGAAAAGAATTGAAGATGTTTAAATTTGACTCTAAAGGACTTTTAGCTAAATTAAAAGACTCAGTTGAGTGTAAAGACAGGATAATGCCGAAATTAAAAGTATGAGAATATCTATTATAGGTAAATTTGCTAGATTATATGATGAAGAATATATTGTTCGTTCTTTTGAAATGCTTGGGCATGAAGTAAAAAGGATTAGTGATAAGAATACTATAAAAGACATATATGAAATATCTAAACTTTTTAACTCTGAAATAGTTTTATTTTCTAAACTTAATCAAGGACCAATTACATTAGATTATCTAAATAAATGGAAAAATGATGGCATTAAAACTATAACTTGGTTATTTGATTTATATATTGGGTATCAAAGAGAAAATCATATTAATAGGATGCCTTTTTTTAAAGCAGATTATGTATTTACAACTGATGGAGGACATGAAAATGAATGGAAACAATATGGTATAAACCATAAACTTTTAAGACAAGGCATATATAAGCCTGAATGTTATGTTGTCCCTCAAGTTAATCCAGATGGTATATGTTTTGTTGGTTCATATAATCCATATAATGAAGAAAGAAATATAAGGATAGATAAAGTTGCAAAGCATTATAAAGACTTTAAATGGTTTGGTAAAGAAAATACTCATCAAGTTAGAGATAGAGATTTAAATGATTTATATTCTAAATATAAAATAGTTATTGGTGATAGCGTTTACTCTCCAAATTATTGGTCAAATAGAGTTGTTGAAACACTAGGTAGAGGTGGTTTTTTAATACATCAAGAAGTAGAAGGTATCAAAGAAGAATATCCGTATTTAGTTACATACAAAAAAGACGATATTGAGGATTTATTTGCAAAGATAGATTATTATTTAGAGCATGAAGATGAAAGACTCGATTTAATTAATAAAAATCATAAATGGGTTTTAGATAATTATACTTGTGATAAAAAATGTGAACAATTAATAAAAATGCTATGAAATATTCCCAATTTAATGAAGAAGAAATAATAGAAGAAATATTTAATAAAATAGGTACTACAAATAAGTATTTTGTTGAAATAGGTTGCTTAGAAAATGGCAGATTTTCAAATACTTATCTATTAAAAGAAAAAGGTTGGATAGGGCATTGGTTTGATTGTAATGAGTCACCTGCTGTTATAAAGGAAATGTTTACAAAAAATAACATAAATGAAATATTAAATAGATATAATGTTCCAATTGATTTAGATTTTATGTCTATAGATGTAGACGGAGATGATTATTGGTTATTTAAAACTATGATTTTTAGACCAAGAGTACTTTGTATTGAATACAATTCAAATATGGAAGATGGAATAGCAGAAGAAGGCAAAATATGGACAGGTGGTAAAGTATTTGGGTCATCTGAAAAGGAATTTTTAGCTTTAGCAAGGCAAAAAGGTTACAATTTATACACTAAAAATAGCTCTAACTTATTTTTTATATGTCAAAACCAATAGATAAACTAGATTTTTGGAAAGAGAGGATTGATACGGCTAAAAAACCACATTTTTCAGTATATGTAACATCAGAAAATGACTGGAAACGTATTTTTGACTCTCATAAAAAGATAATTGAGTCTTTAATAGATAAAAATGATAAAGTTTTAGATGCAGGATGTGGTTATGGAAGAATGAGTACATTATTTAATCCAAATAATTATGTTGGAGTTGATTTTTCACCTGATTTTATTAACTGGTCAGCAAAAGATAATTCTAAATATAAATTTGTTTGCTCGAATTTAAAGTCATTACCATTTAAAGATAAAGAATTTGATTGGTCATTTTGTGTATCAATCAAAAAGATGATTATTGATAATCTAGGTGATAAAGAGTGGAATGATATAGAGAAGGAGTTATTAAGAGTATCAAAAAAAGTATTAATATTAGAATATGAAGACTATTTAACACATGAAATTATCAAATAAAAAAGTAGGGACAATAGCATATACAACAGTACAAGGATTAGGCATTTTAGCCAAAGATTTTTATGATAATGGAGTAGTTGATAAAGTCTCTATTCAATTACATACATCTAGAAAAAATAATACTCAATGGTATCCAAATGCTGTTACTAAACAAGAATTATTAGAACAGTGTAACACTCTATTATTCTTTGAAACTCCATTTGATTGGAAGATGATACCTATGGCTAGAG
>ERZ724522.600-NODE-600-length-22298-cov-5.929056_pt1 | contig 22298 bp, 32 predicted proteins | sample MGYA00376055_ERZ724522 | MGnify/ENA primary metagenome ERZ724522 (study PRJEB28724, sample SAMN07190884) | wastewater metagenome | isolation source: effluent of sewage treatment plant in Hong Hong | place: Hong Kong | collected 2016-03-17 ...
TGTGCGACCCCTGCGGCGGGGATCGGCAGAGACGCTGTAGCCGCCTCCGCACCGTTGATCATCACAACGCCTTGTAGTACCCCAGCGCTATTGTAACGGAAGTAGATACCGTCCTGCGGGTCAGCCGTGTTCGCCGGCATTGCCTGCAGACCGAACTCAATGACCTGTCCGGACTGCGGAGTAAGCGTCAGGCGGGCACGAGTGATCACCTCCAGTGCCATATCCCCCTGCATCTGGAAGAAGCGCTGAGAGTAGATACGACAGTGTGTAGCTATTGTCAGCGTGTTGCTGCTGTTGATGATCAACCCGGCGATAGTCTGTGTCGCGCTCATCGTGGAGTTGATGCCGAGGAACTGTGACGAGTTCTGCTGGGCAGCGGTGAATAGCTCGTGGAACAGAATTTGGTCGATACCCGCGCGCAAACGCCCGTTTGGGCCGACTTCCAGACGGCGGCGCGTGGCGTTACCAGTTTGTGTGCCGGGGTCTACTTCTGTGATCATGACAGCAGGGGCTGCGTCTGCCATCGTAGCTGATGGCTTCACCAGCAGGCGGTTGCTGCTGTCTACGTCTGCGATATTGGCGCTCGCGCCACGAATCTGAACGCTCATCAGTTCACTCCTATAATGTGGATCACGTACTGCCCCCACGTACCATCAGGGGCGTACACGTTAATGTCGAAACCTACGCCGGCAACTGGGTTAGCTACCTCGGCTCGTACCTGATCCAGTAGTACGTCTTCCGGGTCATGTCCGGTCCCCGGCATAACTGCGCACGAAAAGACAGTCTGGGCAGTCACCCATGCAGCCGAGATCGAGGTGTTCAAGAAGGTGCCCAGCGATCCGAAATCAGCGTTATATGTCGCCGTGTTGATCGCCGCGCCGCCTCCGCCACCTCCGGGTAGCGTGTCGCTGGTCGGGAGTTCTTGGACGACCCCGCCGATGACGACCAACGGTCTCCGAGTTGCCATGGTTTAGGCCAATACAACAGGCGGTTGCGACTGGAAGTTCATCGCGGTCGCGCTGATAGCAAAGCCGACCCGCTGCACGACGTTACCCGAAGCCGAAGGGGCGGCTGCTACAGACTTGCCCGGTGTGCCGGCAGACAGAAATTGGCCGCCCGGTGTCAAACCAGTACACTGCGTATTGGTGCCTTCGAAGTACACAGTCGCTGCCGCGCCGTTCGATACAGCGGACAGTACAAACCCGTGTGCTTCCTTGCCAGAAGTCGAGCCGTCTGCCTTGCGGGCATTGGCAGTACCGGCGTTGTTCCAGATATTGACCAGATCACCAGCAGCCAGCGCCTCCGAGGCAGTGATCGACGCTGTGTCCGCGCCGATACCCGGCGGCATTACTGTCGTGTCGAGTCGGCCGGAAGCATCAAGAGCGGCCAGCTTGCCCGAGTCTGCAGCGCCGGCAGAGATCACTTTACCGTTGGTGATGGACAAATCCAGCACGCCGTTGGCGTTCAACGCCGGGATACGGTCGGCATCGCCTGCGCCCGCACTGGTAGTCAGCGCAGCTTCTTCAGTCAGCGTTCCGGAACTGTTCTTGATGATTTTCTTGGTGGAGGCGGTACCCATAGCTCAGTCCTTATAGAACGATCGGTTGTTTGATATTGATTGCCAGTTTGGTTGGCGAGATTGCTACCCCGAGTACCAGCTGAAAGCCGGAAACCGGCGGCGTCTGCGTCAACAAACCGTTGGTGCCGAGGAACACCGGCAATCCGGGCGCCCAGTTCCAACTCACTTCGGTCATCTCGCCCGAGGCTTGCACGTTGATGGCACCCCCAGTCGCGGCGGCCCCGGTCGTAATACCGAGCACGCTGTTGGCATCGGCTGCTACCGCGCTGCTGGCATAACCGACGGCACCGGCAGTTGTCGGCCGAACCGCCCGGTGTCCGCTTAGCGCACCATCAGCCGTAAACGTCAGGTAGCTCGCCCCGGCTTGCCCCGGAGGGCCGGCAGGGCCGGGCGGCCCCTGTTCAGCCGGGGTGGTTACGACCGAAGTATTTACCTGCGTTTCGATGACTACATCGTCGCTGCGCGTCTCGACGACTACATCGCCGCTGTGCGCGATGACGACATCAGTCATCGGGTAATCTCCGGCAATACGGTCACGCTGCCGGCCAGCAGGCGTGTCACGGTGTTATCTGGGCCGTCCGGAGCGATCATTTCGAGGTCATAGACCCCCGACTCGAAAGCCAGCGCGGCGGTTTCCGTGGCCGTCAAGCGCAGTTCGAAAGAGCCGCTGGCTGGAGTTGTCAGTACGACACGCCCGTTACTTGTGTTCAGCTCCAGCAAAACGATGCTGCTTTCCAGCTCGCTGCGTACCTGCATGCGTACCTGATAGCCAGTGATATCCACCGGTACGGCAGGGTCGCCAGCCTTCCACTGCAGCGCTTTTTTGTAAGTGGTCCCTTGGTCAATCTTCAGGTTCAGTTTTCCGGCCGGCATTACAGCCCCCCGTACGCGACTGTGCGCGTCTTGTGTTTGCTGGTGTTCTTCTCTTTCTGTGCCTCGTAGCAGTAGCGCTCGAAGGCTGCCTGAAACTCGGCCGCCTTGGTCTTGTCGAATGTCTCTGCATCCTGCTTGCTGTAAGCCATGTGCTTCATCCACAACAGCAGTGCGGCATGGTGCTGCTCCGCGATCTCGATCTTCAGGTCGAAGTCGTCAATCGCCTTCAGCGGCAAGCGATAGACCAGTAGCTCCAGCGTCTCGTCCGCCACCGGGACGGGGTAGACACGAGCCTTGTTCTCCTGCATGCCGAGGATCAGAACTCCCGGTGCGCCGGTACGGCTGTCCAGCTTGAGCCCGCGCTTCTGGAAGTCTTCATAATTTTCAGGGTCGATATACCGCCCATCAGCGCCGTTGATCCCGCGAATCTTGCGGATCAGCGGGCTCAGGGAGACCCAAGGGTCGCCAGCAGTGACAGCGACTTGCGTCACTGCTGGCGTGCTCGCGTCGGCGATCCCGTCCGTCAGCCGGCAGAACTTCTTCTGCGCTTCCGTCGCGTAGTGGAACACCTCGTCGTCCGCCCACAGGTAGGGCTCGGCAACGTCGGCGATCTCGCTACGGAACAGCGTGTACAGACGGGTCGAGTCCATGCTTATGCCTCGTCGCCGCGCAGTTCAGCCTGCACTTTGGCCCATACGGCATCACGTTCTTTGTGGTGGATACCGAAGCCCAGCAGGTCTTTCAGTGCGCGGGCGTCTGGCAAACCAGAGGCGGTGAAGTCGTCACGCTTGTTGCGTACGACCAACTGCTTCATCGCGTCGACGATCGCCTGCTCACGTGCTGCGCCTTGAGGCTCAGCCGCTTTGGATGCTTCATCTACCGGCAGGTCTTCCACCGGGATGGCGCCAATCGCCATGACTTCAGAGTGCATATCGTTAGGGACGTGAACGGGCACGTCCCTGACGAACTCGATGGTGTGGCCCTTGGTAGATGCCACCACCTTGTTACGATTCAGGGTAAATTCCATCTGCCTATCCTTTCAGGGAGAAGGGGGCCGAAGCCCCCTCGATTACAGTACTTCGTTCGCGCGGCCGTCGAGGATGTACTGGATGCGTACACGCACACGGCCTGCGGTCGGGCTACCGCCGGTGAAGGCCAGCGTCGCACGCAACGACTCGCCTTGGCCGGTGTAGCCAGTCGGTACCACCGGCACACGCGCACCAGCCGCCAGAACGGTGGCTGCTGCAGCGAAGCGAGTAGCATTGGCCGAGTCGCCCAGCGCGATGGTGGCAGCAGTTACGCCGCCGCCCGACAGCGCGGTTTCGGTGATGGCCTCGCCGCCGATCACCTGAACGCCCGGTGGCAGGTCGGCGAAGTCGAACGCGCCGTTGGCGTTCAGACCCTGAACAACACTCGAAGTGTTGGCCATGGTATCGGCCATATTGATGATGAACTCAGCGACCAGCGGTACCTGAGCTGCGCGGATTTTTTTAACCAGAGCCATGACGGTTCTCCCTTACTGAGCGCAGAAGACGTTGATCACGCCGAAATCTTCGACGGAACCGCTCTCGTAGATCGAGCTGAACTTCGGCTTCAGGAAGCCAAGAATCTTGCTCACCGAGATGCCTTGCTGGTTCTCGTAGTCGAAGCCCTTCTCAACCCTCTCCGGCGCACCGATGTCGGCCATACCCAGCGCTTGCGCACCGCAGAAGGCGATCGAGCAGCCGTCGACAGTACCGGTGCCACCCCACTTGCTACCCGAGGCTGCGTTGGCGGTGTTGTACACGTGGCGGAACTCGTGCAGGTACAGACCGTCGATCTTCACGCTGGAGCCGGTGAACAGCACGTTGCCGTCGCCGCGCTGCTGCGCATGGCGGACGTTCAGCATGTAGTTGTTGTCCAGCTTCAGTTTGGCCATCGCCTGCGGGGTCAGGAACACGTGGAAAGTTTCCTCGCCGCCATCTTCCTTGATGCCACGGATGTAGTGGTCTTTGGCGTATGCCTTCAACTGCACCAGCATTTCCCAAGTCGGGGTATCAGCAGCAACGATCGAGCTGGTCGAACCGCCGATGGTCATGGTCTTGGCGGTACCGTCCCAGCGCAGACGGCGGTTAGCCGACGGGGCCGACACATCCTGCGCGAACTCCAGATACTGCAGATCGGAGCCGACGCGGGGCGCACCACGGTTGGTCTTGCTGTAGCCCACGCCAGCCAAAGTCAGAAACGCCAGTTGATCCATACGGTCAGCCAGCCAGTAGGCCAGCACGTCCTTGGAATTACCACGGAACTCGACGATGGACTTCTGATCGGCCACACGACCTTCGTGACGGTTCGCATGACGCAGTTGGTCGATGCGGATCACTTGGTCGAACGACTGCATGGCTTCTTCGTTGCCTTCCAGTGTACGATCGCCTGCCACACCGTCACCGGTCAGGTCTGCCAACAGAGTGATAACTGCACGGGCGCCTTTTTCCGATTTCTTCAGCTCAGTGATGTGCTGAATCATCGAGTTCGGGCCTTTGCCGAGGAATTTGTTGATGAACGACTGGTTGCGGGCTTGTTTCCACAAGTCCATCGACCATACCGTTTTTTGTTCTTGGGTCAACGCCCCAAAATTGGTTAACGCCATGATGGCCTCCAAAAGATTACGAAGGGGTTATCGTCGACGTGTCGCTGCGACTATGCGGAGTGCATCCGGTACGGGGATGAGTCGTGCCGGTCACGTACCGGCGGACGAACTTAGATCGAATATTAGAGCAAAAAAAGAGGCCACGCAATTGCGTGGCCCAATGGCTTCTCCTACGAGGGAAGAATTCACGGCATAATGATACCCGGTTTCTCTACGACCGCAATAGATGGACGTTCGATGTTAGCTTTGTTGCGCTCGTGAACGATACGATACGCTTCCATCTCCCACAGCTTGTTGAGCGCCCGTTTGTACGCCAGCTCACTGCCGATGGCCGGGTCGAATACCTCCGGATCGATACATGCTTCCGACTCCACGATGACGAAACCGGCCACCGTCCGCATTACGCAGATCATGGTGGTGGTACCTTCGAGGTGGAAGAACTCGGTCTTGCCTACGAGCGCCTTGATGTCGTCTTCGGTCAGCTTCATTACGCAAGCTCCCAATCAGTTGCCAGAATGTCGGTCTGGCTGGCCAGCCACGGTACGATCTTTCCGTCAGCGGTACGCATGTCGACGTGGGGGCAGTAGTTGACTTCGGTACCCTCCGGATAGATACCCAGCAGCGGCGGGCGGTTCACCAAGAAGGTGCTCCCCGGTACCAGAAACAGGAACATACCTTTACCGTTCCAGCCGGCGCGGCGTACCTTGCCGCCGTTCTTCAGGATGTCGAGCGCGATGCCGAAGCCGAAACCGTCAGTGTTCGGGGTAGAGCAGCGCAGCTCGTTACCCTGCACCATGAAATCCAGCGTCTCGCCGTCGTGACTGTCCGGGTGGATATAGAACCCGACCTCGCCCTGCCCGAAACTACGGGCACGAACCGAGAAATCGACCACGTCTCGATCCATGTTCTCATGGAAGTATTTCTCAAGGGTCTTCATCAGATGTCATCCCCACGTAGTTTGGCGAGGGTTTTCTCGTCCAGTTTGGCGAACTCGTCCTGCGACATTTTCATCACGTCCTCGGCGCTCAGCGCACCGCCGCCGGCCTTGTCGCTGTCCATACCTACCCGGGCAGTGCTCGGCGGCTGCTTGCCGGCTGCGTCGGCGTTGCGTCTGCGGGCCTCGGCAGCGCGGTCAGCGGCGACCTTGTCCTTGTCCACGCGCGGTGTAACCTCGGTCGCAGTGCGCTCCTTGGCGGTTTTCGGGTCGCCCATCACCAGCTTCACCGCCTCCTGCATGGCTACGCTCGGGCTGTCGCCGGTGGCCATCAAGCCCTTGCGCAACTTCAGCACCTTGGCCACCTTGTCCTCGTCATAGTCGTCGTGCTTCGGGTTCAGCTCGGGGTAGGCTTCCTCGATGCGGTCGATCACCATACTCTCGCGCACCTGCTCAACCGCCTGCGCCGTGGCCTGTGCCGCCTTCAAGTCTGCCTTGAAGTCCGAGATCGCTTCGGACAGCTCGCGGATGGCGGCCATGGTCTGCGACGCCTTCTCGGTCTCGCCGTCAGCGATCTGTTTAGTGAGCTGCTTCTCCAGATCAGACAGCTTGCCCTGCGCGGCCTTCAGGTCGGCGTTGCTCTCCTCCTGCTGCTTGGAGCCCTTGATCTGCGCCAGCTCGTCCTGCGCCTCCTTGAGCTGCGCCAGCACCTTGTCCAGACGGGCCTTGGGGATGCGCGGCTCGTCCTTCTTCTTGGTCTTCTCCTCCTCGTCACCCGGGGTGTCATCGTCTTCCTCGGGCTTCAGGCCAAGGTCTTCTGCGGCCTTCTTGTGGTCGTCCTCAGTCTCGTCGACGGCTGCCGGCGTGTCGAGGTTGTCGCCACGGTCTGCGTTCAGGCCTAGATCGGCGCCGTCATCGAGCGGGGCCAGACACAGACCGAAAAGTTTATTCATCACCATCATGATCGCTGCCTCCTTGCGGTTGTTGCGGGTTGCTTGCTGCTTGCTGTTGTTGGAGCATCGACTGCACGCGCTGCGCACGCATCCGCTCTTGTGCTTCCTGCTGCTTAATCTGCTGGTTCTGGGCGAACTCAGCCTGTTTCATCTGCATCTCCATCTCGAACTTCTCGCGCTCCATCTGCATCTCCTGCTCATGCTTCTGGCGCTCCAGCTCCAGCTCGGCCATCTGTACCTCGCGGTCGTTCTGGCCGGCAGAGATGGCGATCTCGGCATCCTTGTGGCCGATGCCGGCAATCTCTTTCTGCGACTTCGCCTGCTTGAGCCCGGCGTCGGCCTGCTTGGCCTGTGCCTCGGCCTCGGTCTTGGCCACCTCGGCCTCCATACCGCGCTGCTGCAACTGTGCCTGTGCCTGCGCCTCCGGGCTGTTCTGCGCCTCGTCCATCCGCTTGAGCAGGTCGCGCTTGCGCAGCAGCCGGCTGTTCTCGATAACGAACTCGTCTGGAATCTGGATACCCTGCTCGCGCATCGCCATGGCCTGATCGAACTGGCTGTCCTCCAAGGTCTCGCGTACCGGCACACTGGACACGACCACGTCGTACTCGCCGAGCGTCAGGTCGTTCAGCACCTCGCCCTCGGGGGTGATCTGGTTCAGGTGCAGCGTCTCGGTCTCGCCGGTCATCTTGTCGTGGGTGACAGTAACCAGCCGCTCCTCGGTGTAGTACTGCTGCACCAGATCGAGCACGTTACGCGCCAGAATGAAGTCGGTACGCACCAGACTATCCAGCGGCTTGGCCAGATTGGTCGAGCCGGCTTGGCGCTTGGCTTGAATCGCCTTGGCCGCCACGTCCTCACGATCCATCCCCTGCATGCTGTCGGAGACACCGGAGATACCCTTGATGTGCTCCTCGGCCTTGTAGGTGATGCGGTCGAGGCCGGTCGGCGTGCTGTTGGGGGTGAACTTCTCCAGCCCCTCCATGTCGTTGACCTCGATCACCAACCCGGTCTCGGCACCGCGCTGCTCCAGCTCTTCGATGCTCATGCTGGTCAGTGCGCCGGCCTTCACCTTCCAGCCGCTGTTGGCCGTGGTGTTGATCACGTGCAGCTCTTGGCTGGAGACCTTGTTCAGCAACTCCTGCGGCCCGAGCAGGTTCTCTACCAGCCCGATGGTCTTACCACGGCGGAAGTAGGGGAAGAACGGAACCACTGTGAAGTGCTTGTATGGGCTCCAGTCGTCATGCAGCACTACGTTGTCGCAGATCACCGTCCAGCGGATGCGCTTGACCAGCTTCTTGGTCGTGGTCAGGCCGAACTGCTGGGCGATGTAGGAGATGCGGTTGCGGCTCCAGTCGTTCGGGATCGCCCGCAAGTCGCCGGTCTGGGGGTTAACGAAGTGGAGCTGCGAGTCCAGTGTGCGGTACTGACGCTCGATCACCCGCAGGTTGCGCATCACGTTGCTCTGGTCGTACGCACCGGCATAGAACGCGTTGAAGCGGTCGCCGAAGCGGTCACGGTGGCGCTCGATGCTGTCGTAGCCGTACGGGAACCAGCTCTGCTCACGACCGCGCAGCAGGTCGGCATCCGCCTTGCTGTACAGGATGGCAATGTCGTCCGCCGTCATCCACTTGGTCGTGAACACCTCGTTCCAGTCGTCCGGGTCGTAGCTGTCCGCGTCCGGGTCGATGATCACGTTCTTCGGGTTGATATTCTCGATCCGCACCTCACCCTGCATGCTGTCGTCGAACCCCATCCGCACATCGAGGAACCCGCGCGAACCGATGATGCCGTCAGCAAACATGTCGCTGCGCTTCCAGTCGAGCTGGTTGTTGTCGCTGATCTGCATGAACAGCTTGGTCAGGATTTCCGCCGTTTCGTCGGGTGCCCCGGAGCGCGGGCGGAACGCGATCTCGCTCCGGTTGAAAATCTGCTCGCCCATCACATTGCCGATAGTCGAGATGATCTTGTTGATCGTCAGCGCCGGCCGCCGCGTCTGCTTCAGCCGGTTCAGATCAGACTCCTCCCACTGATCGCCACGAAAGAAGGCGTTGCACTTATCGTCCTTCTGGACGAACGCCATGTGCCCGTTGTCTCGGCAGTACGCATAGCGGTACCACGTCTTCGACGCGACATCAGTATCGACCGGCATGATTATCCTCTGCCTCCGCAGCCACAGCCACCACTACGGGACTGCGGGAGGTACACGTTCTGTAGCCCCTCCAGCAGCGTGGCCAGCGCGGTGTGCGGGTCGTTCTCGACGCGCTCGTTACCGACGCCGATGATATAGCCCTGTGCCCAGAACACAAACTGCTCCGGGGTCATCGGGGTAGCGGTAGTTACTCTGTCGGGTGTGCGAGCCATGCTTTTTTCTCCTCTGGGGTCATCTCAAGGAAGTCCTTGCTGCGTTGCTTCTTCGGCTTCGCTGCTGCTGCGTCATTATCATCTCCACCTCCCGGGGAAACCCGCGACATCTGTCGTAGTCCGCCGGATGCCGACCCCTCTATAGAGTCGACCGTGCGCTGTGCGCGCCCGGCATTACCGGCAGAGTCTTTGCGTAGAGCGCTACGCAATCCATCAAATAGGCCCATATCATCCCTCTCATTTCAGGAAACGCAGCTTGTAAATCGTCTGGTCGATGGTGGACAGGATTTCGTCCACCAGATTGGCCAGCTCGGGCTCATCCTCCGCACATGCTGCGCGGTTGTCGGCGATCCAGCCCCGTAGGGTGTTCAGCAAGGCTGCGGGCTCGACGTTGTCGATGACCGGGCGAACGACCGGGTAGTCGGTGATGATCCCGTAGTGGCTCTGGTAGCACTCGGCGTAGGTATCAACCACGCCGCCGATGGACTCGTAAAATTCACCGAGGGCCATGTGGGCGGCGTAGTTGCGTGTCTGCAGGTGCATCAGGTGAGTCTGGGTGCGTGCCGCGAGACAGCGGGCGATCAATTCAGCGCATTCTTTGGTCATTCTGTGTGTCCTTGTCCTATGCCGCCATATGTGAAACGTCGCCGCCGATACCGGTCTTCAGCTTGTCCTTCCAGCTCGGCAACTGCTTCTGCCGTGGTGGTCGCGGCGGCTCTTTGCCTACTGCCAACTGCGCCAGCCACGCTAACGAATCGACACAGTCGTCGTGGACACCGGCGGGGAAGCGCAGCATTTCATTGCGCACCGTGTCGTACCACTCTGCCTGATCGTTGAAACTTATCATGCCCTGCTGCATGCGCCCTTGGAGTGCTCGGGCGCGGGCTTGTTTATCGGTTATGGGTCGGAGCACTTCGATGCTGGGGTAGAACTTTCGCTCCCGCATCCGTTTCTTCAGCAGTGCTTCGATCGATCGATAGATTTGGCCGTCTTCGAGGCCGATCGTTAGAGACGGATGATACCAGCGTTGGGCCAAATTCAGAATACTATCAACGATGAAGAACGCATCCTTGCTCTTGAACCTGATCACTTCAGCGATATGGATCACATCATCGAAGTCCTGCAGCCCGACCGATCCAACCGTGTAGTCGTTCGACTGCTTCTCCGAGATCGCAAAGTCGAACGCAATGACCACGTTCGACTCCCGCGTAGAAGGGAGCGCACGCCGGCGGAACTGATCCTTGGTGAAGTACATACCATCGTCAGGCACCGGGTTCTGCTGGTACAGAGCCGACCAGAACCGTGAGGCTAGGGTCTTCTTGATCCGGTGCAGCTTGTGCGCGTCGTAGCGCTCCTCGTGCAGCGGGTCGCCTTTCGAGCGCAGGTAGCGCAGTGGCGTGATGTCATAGCCGGCGTCGTTCGCCGCCTGCAGCGTCTCGGCCTCGCCCTTGGCGTCTACCGGGATACGCACGATCAGGTCGGTCTCGGTATCCAGAAACTCAGCCTCGTCGGCGATGGCCGGGTACTTGATGATCTCGAACTGGTCGGCGTCCTCATCCTCGGCCATAGCCTGCTGGATGCGCCCGGCTAAGTCGTCGTCGTGCCACCACGTCTGGATAACCAGAACACCACCGCCCGGCGCGAGACGGGTATACGCCGTCGAGCCGTACCAGTCCCAGATGCTCTCCCGCGTGTTCGCGCTGTCCGCTTCCTCCGCGTTTTTGATCGGGTCGTCGATAATCAGCACGTGTGCGCCCTTACCGGTGATACCACCACCGATACCTGCTGCCACATAGGCACCGCGCTTGCCGGCAATGCCCCATTCCTCGGTAGATTGGTTATTCGGGTCGAGCGACGTATCAGGAAACACCGTCTGGTAGGTCTCATCCTGCAGCAACAGCTTCACTCGGCGCGAAAACTGCATGGCCAGCGAGATATTGTAGGAACACGCAATGATTTCGTGGTCTGGGTGACGCCCCAGATGCCACGCGGGGAAGGTCTTGGAGGCGATTTCCGACTTCCCGTGGCGTGGAGGCATCAGCAGCATCAGCCGGGGGCTCTTACCGGCCGCCACGTCGTCGGAAAAGCGCTCCAAACGCCGGCAAATGTCCTTATGTACCCACCCGGCCATGTATTTCGGGTTCATCCGCTGGATAAATGGCAGCAAACGGCGCCGCGAGAGCACCCGCGACGCCAGTTCAGCCTTGAGTTTGGTCTGATCACTCATTTTCATCGTCCTCCGCGACCTCGATGAACTCACCTTCGAGCGCACTTGTCGTCTGATCTTCGATCAGCTTGAGTAGATCAGCGTCCGACAACCGGTTCAGGCGCTCCATTACCACATTACCGGTGATATTCACGTCGATCTGCTTCTTCACCGGCTCGTAGTAGCCACACATCTTCCCGACTTCGCGCCATCCGGCGATCATCGCCGTTGGATCGGCCTGAATCTTCGCCATCTCTACCGCTTCGAGCAACCCCTCCATCACTCGCTGCCGAGTCATCCCGACGGCCTGCTCGTAGGCTTCTTTCTCGGCGTGGTAAATCTTCAGGATGGCCGGGTCTTTTGCCAGCCGGTACGCATACGTTCCGCCATCGGTATAGCCCGCACGCACCGCTGCACTGAGGATCGACTCCCCCTGCGCCCAGTACTTCACGAAGTCTTTCATCTTCGTGGTGAGCGGTCGGTTGGGGTTGGCGAGTGCGACACCATCGAACCCGGAGGTGTTCGGTGACTTAGCGCGCAGAGCTGCAACCCGAGCGGCTTTGCTTTCCTCGGTCGCATTCGCTCCGCGCTTTTGTTGTTGGGCCATATCGAACTTAGATCGAATTTAGATGAAAAAATTTTAGCAAAATTTTTGGGGGGCCGCGAATTGCGAGGGGTGGGGGTACTTCGGATTTGTTTCTTGGGGGCGGAAAAACAATTTATATCGTTACGGGGTTTTCGAGAAAAAAGTACGGGGCTTTCGAGAAAAAAGTACGAGACTTTCGAGAAAAAAGTACGGGGTACGTGGGCTCGGAGCCTCTCCCCCCTAGTGTCGTACTGCCGCCCCCCACTTCGGATTCGGATTCGTGTCTGGAGAAAAAGGATGCTTACTACCGGCCTATGGATAGGTTGTTCCGCGATTCGCTGCGCTCATCGCTCGTTGTCTTTTTTGGTATGGCAATTTTGCCTACTTTCTAAGGAGTAGTAGCCATGAACGTAGCACAGCTCAAACAAGCACGTGAGCTCGCGATGGAGCGCCTGCTGGATGGGGAACATCCGGGAACATTGGTACACGTGCTGTACTACCCGTTCGACTACGACTACGAACTAGCCGAGGCGGGGATCATGGGGCTTAGTACCGGGCTGCCCCCGGGCACGGACTTGGTGAGGAACGGTTACTCCTCAACCTACTACACGCTGATCGCGCTGGTAGAGCTGGCCGATGAAATCCTCGACCACTAGGAATGAGCACAGTCCGCTAACCGCAAGGTTGGCGGGCTTAATGCTTTTGGCCCGCTCGCTGGCGCTCGCCGTCCGTTGTCTTCTATATGTGTTCTTAACCAACAACAGGAGCAGTAACCATGAACGCCGTCGACCAAAACGTAGTAGAAACGCTGCTGGACATGATCGTGGCAGCAGTCGTAGAGGCGCCAAAGGCCGATTGGCCCCGGCACGGCGTGAGCTACACGCTAGACCCGGCCGCTGTTGCGGCGGCGGACGCCTTCGCGGAAGCAAATGGACTAACCGTGGGGTGGACGGAAAGTTGGGGCGATCGATACGAAGACCCCAACGGGATCGCCGGTTGGTTCGGATCGATTGCGCCGGGGATGGACTACACCGGTACGATCGGCGGGGAAATCGTAGCCCAGCCATAAACACTAAGCCCGCTGACCGCAAGGTTGGCGGGCTTAACGCTTTCGGCCCGCTCGCTGGCGCTCGCGGGCGGATGTCCTTGGTGTGCGTTACTAACCAACATGGAGTTTAGCTATGCAACTGCCGAAAACAAACAACCCGTACTGGGCGAAAGACCAAGCGAAGGCGGCCTTTGCGAACAAGTTCATCGGGCGCGGGGCAGCGGGCAGCAGCACAGCAATCTACGCCGCCGGGCTGCCGCGCGAAGTAGTAAATTGCGGAGAGTATGTCCCGACGGATGTGGTGTTTGTGTCCGTCAACGGTGCGCGTCGTAACCGAGTGCTGTTCGATCGGGATGAGGTCATGCTGGCGATCACTGCCGGCGCAAAGATCATCACCGACAGCGCGAGCGACCGCTACCGCGACTACAACATCGGTGAGCGCGAGCTAGCCGAGTTCCTCGGAGAAAACGACTACGAGGAAATTGTCGGGCACTGGACACCAAAACCGTAACACCTAGCCCCAGATCGCTGACGCGATCTGGGGCGTTGTCTTTGTTCTATGAGCATGTCGCTCACAACTTACATATATAAGGAATCGCAATCATGTCGAAACAAACCGCAACCGTAGCAAACACTGTTGACCCATTGGCCGCACTGGAAGCACAGGTCGAGGCATTGAAGCTGCAACACGCCGACGCTGCTCCGTATCTGGCAGGCGCACGTCACCGCGAGAACATCGCACATGGGATCAGCGCGGTGATGCGAGGTCTCATATACGCAGGGAAATACGGCCGCACGTTGGTGGCTGGCGCACCGGAGACCGACGCCGAGAAATTGGTGCGTCTCCAGAAAGAACTCGCCGAATTGAAACGGCTCGGCTAACAAACACAGAGGGGCTTCGGCCCCTAAACTTGGAGGCTGTATGAATTTATTCCTGATCCAAGCTGAAGGCGTAACAACCGGGTTGCTGATCTTCATCGGATTTCTAGTTGTGTTCTTCAAGTTACCGAGGCACATGCAATGTTGGGCGGTGCAACACGCGCTCATCACTGACCTCGTCGTAACCGGAATCATGCTCACGATTCATTGGGGAACGTTGGGCGGAACGATGGGTGCAACGGTAGCAGGGATTCTCACTGCCGGGTTCACAACAGTAGCAAAACCTTTTTATCGAAAGGGATAACAATGGACATCGAAGAACTAACACTGGTAGAGGTGCAAGCGCTCTGCCAACAAGATGAACACTTCCGCCTCGCGTTCGAAGCATGGTGGAAAGAATTCAAGGAACGGCACAATGTCATTGCTCAAATTCGTCATTGACATCGTAGCGTTGATCATATTTGGAGGTCTCGGCCTCGCATTTATCGGAGCTATAACATCATGCAACAGTACAGCGCAGCCTTCACAGCCCTCACCGACGCCATCGAAGCCCGTTACACCGACGAAGGGTACGGTGATCCTCTCGAACAACTCCTCGCCTACGAGGATCAGTTCGACACCTCGGCGTTCACTGCCGAAGTAACGCAGTACATCACAACGCAATAATTCTGCTCCCTGATCGCTGGCGCGATCAGGGAGCGTTGTCTTTTTTAGTGTGGCAATAACGCCAACAACTTTCGGAGAATGATCATGAACGAACGCACTATCAGTATTGGCTTCCACACTGGTGAAGACACCCCTTTTGTAGCAACTCACGTAATGGACGTGATCGCACGTCTGTATGCGATCGACCCGTTCCGCGGATTCATCGCGGCAAACGTAGTCACCAACAGCTTGGGCTTCATCAGTCTGAACGCAGCATTGTGGGACATGCGCAAAAACGCGCAAACCCGCAAACTGGAAACCCAAGCTGACGAACTGGGGCTTGCGCTCTGCGACTTGGGTAACGCCAATAATACCGTCGACCGCTACAACGAGTGGAAGAAGGACGAAACGCTGCAAGAAGGACTAGAGACCGCGGTAGCACCACTGCCCAAAGTGAACGGTCTCTGTCTACTTGGAGTGTATAAAGGGTTGCTGCAAGAACAGTTGGTTTCGGAGTTCAAACAAAAACCGACAATGCCACAAGACATCCTGCTGCAACTGGTAACGCCGACGGAAACCAACGTCGACAAAGTCATTGACTCGATCAACCGGCAAGCATTGGAGAAAGCCGGACTGTCGACGGCATTGATCGACGCAGCACGAGCAAAACGTGCAACACAGACCAATGCACGGGAAAAACAAAAGCTGGAGAACGAAATGACCGCCATGATCGGCATCATTCGATCAACAGCAATCGAGGACTTCTCGGACGACCACTGGGAAGCACTGCCTGTATGGAAACAATTCCAGTTCCTGCATATGGTGTACCGGCAAGTAATGGCTGCCATCGGAGTAACAATGGAAGACATCGACAACAAACGGGGCGAAGACGCACAAATCCGGTTCGACCAATTAGTCGACCTTGGCAGCGAAATCAAAACCGAGCTGGCAACGATGTACAAATTCAGCGAAGTACAACAAGCATTCGCTGAAGACCGGTTAAACGCCGAACTCTACGGCATCTAACCAATCGCCCCTACACTTCGGTGTAGGGGCATCTTCCTGTTTCACCACCACCGCACTCACGCGAAGTGGAGGGCGGCGACGCACACACAGCGGGTGTGCCAAAATCCATTACGCCATTGGCATAATTACATTCCGAATCTGAAAACATACTCCTTATAGGAAATACACTTTCTTACTTAAATACTACTACTTAATCTCTATAGCTTTTCTAAGATTGTAATTTTGGAATTTAGAGAGTAAATAAGAGATAAGTATAAGATATATAAGGGAAAATCAAATTCCAAAGTTCATTCCAATCTTGTCTCGGCGGCGTCAAATTCGCCATGATTGGAATTCTGCCGCAGTAAATATTAGTAAACGCTCACATACTGATTACCTCAAACGAGCGTTTGAAAAACTTCCCAAAGTGTTCACTGAAACTACCGATTTGGCTTAACAGCGGGCTTAGCAGCCTGTTCCATTATCGGAATTTCCGCGGGCCTGCCTCGCAAAAACCCCACATCCCAGCATTTTGCATTTGCCTATTTTTTAATCAGCGCTCTATCTCATTGATTCGAAACGAGAAAAAACTTTGGAATTGGGCAAAAAGCCACTCTATATAAGATTCGGCTTATATACAACCTTCTATCGAATGTCGTCGAACTTCGATCTATGTTAGTCTTTTCGGCTCAACGGAGGGCCACCTATGAAGCTCGTTTTTCTCGAAGCGGATGTACCGCTCACAAAATCCTTCACGCTCACAAAAGCCAAACAAGTCGAGACAAGTTCGTACCCCTCAGTACTGAACTTCACATCGCATGAAGTCGCTGTACCTACAATTGCGCAGTTCGCAACCACGCTTCGAAAATACTCCGCTCTGAACTTCTGCCTGCTGAAAGGCGAAGTCGGCCGCCCACTAGTCAACGAATCTCGTGCTGGTTCTACTGATGCCAGCGCTGCAACTGAGTGGGTGTGTCTCGATGTCGATGGTGTAGATGTACAAACACCTGAAGACTTCTTGCAACTGATCGGCATCACTGATGTCTCGTACGTCGTGCAGTACAGTGCCAGCCATGGCGTCAAAGACCAGCTACTGCGTTGCCACATCTTCATGATGCTGGCCAAGCCGATGCCGGCACCACTATTGAAGCAATGGCTGAAAGACCTGAACTTCAACACCTCGGAGTTGAACGCTGCGTTACAGCTGACCAAGTCCAACATGGCTCTGCGCTGGCCACTGGACATCACCACTTGTCAGAACGACAAGCTGCTGTATATCGCACCGCCGATCTTCAATAACGGCACAAAAGACCCATTCAAGAACGGCCGACTGGGGCAACGCATCCAGCACGTCAAAAAACGTATCGATGTGTTGAACATCACAAACACCATCACCAGCACTACGGAGAACCGTAAACGCGAGCAAGAGAAAATCAACGAGCTGCGTGAGCTGGCCGGTATGCCAGAGCGCAAGTACACCTACAAAATGTACGGCGCGACTGAAGTACTACTGAAGCCCGACAGTTCGATCATCACCGAGATGAAACAAGAACGCGGGTTCGTGTACTTCAACCTGAATGGTGGAGATAGCTGGGCGTATTACCATCCGGAAGACAACCCGGACTTCATCTTCAATTTCAAGGGAGAGCCAGCGTACCTGACCAAAGAACTGCTCCCTGATTACTGGAACAGTTTGGTGACACAGGCCAGCCGTACCAGTTCTGCTGGCGTCACCTATCTCGCGTTCTTGGACAAACGCTCTGGCTCATACTACCGAGGCACCTACGATAACGGTACCGACGAACTCGATATCTACATCGCCAAGAACGAGACACAAGTCCGTCACTTCGCCAAACAGGTAGGGCTGCCACTCGGCGACTTTATCCCCGAGTGGGAAATCAGCTTCGACCCACACGACAACGTGCGTGTGGACGTGAACAACCGGACGATCAACACTTTCGTCCCCACGCAATACATGATGGCTACACCTCGCCCAGTTACCGCGATCCCACCAACCATTAATAAGGTGTTGCATCACGCACTGGGTAACGACCAAGCAGTAACAGACCACTTTATTAACTGGCTGGCCACCATCTTGCAGACACGTGGACAAACACGCACCGCATGGCTGCTACACGGTACACAAGGGACAGGGAAGGGCGTGCTGATGAACAACATCATCCGCCCGATCTTCGGCTTCAACCAGACAGCCGCGCGACGTATGGAGGAATTCAACGAGCCCTATAACGGCTACATGGAGAGCACGTTCATCGTCTTCGTCGATGAAGTTCAGACCAGTGCATTACGCAACGAAAAGGGCGTCATTGCCAAGCTGAAGAACTTCATCACTGAAGGCCGCATCGTTATCCGTCAGATGTATCAGTCAGGCTATGAAGTCCAGAATTACAGCAACTGGATATTCGCCAGCAACATGCCTGATCCGATCAGTATCGAAGCAGGCGATCGGCGTTTCAACGTCGGCGGATACCAAGCTGAAAAGCTGCAGATCACTCCGGCCGAGATCGCTCGTATTGAACGCGAGCTGCAGTCCTTCCACGACTTCCTGATCAAGTATCAGATCGATGAGCAACTGGCCGGCACACCGCTGGATACAGATGCTCGCCAAGAGATCATATCCATCAGTGAGGAAGTGATGGACACCGTGGCCGGTGCGCTGTTGTCAGGCAACATGGGGTTCTTCATCGACGCCCTGCCGACCAACGATGCGTACAAGAGCAACATGATGCGGTTCAACGCAGTGGAAGATTACAAGAAGGTATTGCGCGACCTCATAGAACGCCCAGCAACCAAACAAGGGCACTGGAACGTCACCCGTGACGAGCTGCATACCATCTTCAACTACACAGTCGGCAACATGCCCGACTCTCCGAACAAATTCACAGGGAGGCTCAAACACCACCGCATTCAAGTGAAGAAGATAACCATCGACAGTAAGACGCATACCGGCATTCAAGTTGAATGGCGGGATGCAAAACAATTCGCAGCCTATCTGCTGCATATGAGTGACACCCAACCAACCAAACTAAAGGCCGTAAAATGACTCCTTCCCAAACATTGTTCGCCATTCTGACCGAAGCACTGAAAGCTACGCCGCAAAATCTCAGCGCTGAAGAACGCCTCAAAGACATCGAGTCGCGCAAAGCCGCGCTCGAAGAAGAAATCACCAAGCTGAAACAGGACATCGAAGCTGAAAGCACCCCATGGCGCCCGAAACCCGGTAAAGAAGTATGGATATTCATGCCGGCACTCGACCAGCCGATCCAGATCACTACGTTCGATCCTGATCGCGCACTCCACGCCCATAGCTTCGCTCTCGGTCATGTATTCAGGACTGAAGAAGAAGCCATGCGCATGTGGAATGGTCAAGTCATCGACAACATGCTGCGCAACCACCCGCAACGTGTGAAAGAACGCGAATTCGGCGTCGAGTATTTCTGTTTGCGCCATAATCCTGCGACCACTTACGTTTCTTCTGACATGGTGTCCAACACAGTAGCAAGTCAGCGTCTCGGTGGTCTGCTGTTTATCAGTCAAGCAGTCGTCGAAGATGTCATTGCTGGACTGGGGCAAGACGCCCTACGCGATTACGTCGCTTATTGCGCTCGTTAATCTAACATCGTAAGATGATCGGCGTTCGATCGAACGCCGATAACCAACAACGGAGAAATACCATGAAGTTGTTTGCCCTGCGCAACGTAAGTACCAACAAGATTTACCCCAACACTTTCTTCGTCGACAAAATGCAGGCCAAGAAAGCCCGCGATCTGATCAGCGAGCAGACCGGTCAACCGCATGTCGTGACCTACGGCCCGGATCACCGGAAGTTTAAGCAGTAATCAGTACCAACCCCTCTACCTCTTTCCTCGAAGGAATTGCTATGAAACCGACTCAGGTGGAGCAAGCGCTCCAACTCGCCATTAAAGCCCGCCGTCCTGCATTTATCTGGGGACCGCCCGGTGTAGGTAAATCCGACGTAGTCGCCGGCACTGCCGCGGCACTCAACCGCAAACTGCGTGACCTGCGTCTCAGCTTGTGTGATCCGACCGACCTCAAAGGCTTCCCGTCACCGGACAAGAAAGCCGGCGTAACGCACTGGCTGCCGAGCGATGAACTGCCTACCGCCAAAGACGGCCCCGGCATCCTGTTCCTTGACGAACTGAACGCCGCGCCACAAGCCGTACAGGCTGCTGCATACCAGCTGCTGTTGAACCGTCGTATTGGCAACTATGAGCTGCCGGACGACTGGGACATCGTAGCCGCGGGCAACCGCGACAGCGACCGTGGTGCCACGCACCGTATGCCAGCACCGTTGAGCAACCGTCTGATCCACATCGACTACGAAGTTAGTCTGGACGACTGGAGCAAATGGGCTATCAGCCACGGCATCAAGACTGAAGTGCTGGGTTTCCTGCGCTTCCGTCCGAACCTGCTGCATGCGTTCGACGCCAATCAGCGTGCCTTCCCGACACCGCGTAGCTGGCAGTTCGTCAGCGAGCTGCTGGAGCAGGGTATGCCGGGTGAGATTCAGTACGAGATGCTGAAAGGCACCGTGGGTGAAGGCGCTGCATCCGAACTGGAAGGCTTCTTGCGTACCTACAAGAACATGCCCAACCCAGACGCCATCTTGCTGGCCCCTGACTCGGTCGAAGTGCCGGAAGACCCCGCCACGTTGTACGCCCTAAGTACTGCACTGGGCGCACGTGCCAGCCAGCAGAACATCGGCAACCTGATGAAATACGTCGACCGCATGCCGGTGGAGTTCAACATCGTGACCATCCGCGATGCCTTCCGCCACAACGCGGCTATCGCCTCGACCCGTCCATTCTTGGACTGGTCGGTGAAGCACAGCGACGTGTTGATTTAACCCCCCTGTGATAACTCGACGACATCCGTGTCGTCGAGTTGGAGGCGATCATGCTACTCAAAGACCTGCCCGAAGACGAAGACAGCTGTTGGCGTACGGCATGGACATGGGCGAGCAAAGTACCGGTATCACTCCCCACAACTCGCGCAGTATTGATCACTGAACAGCTAATCAATCTGCGCATGCAGAACTTTGTCTGCGACTGGGCGAATGAAGGCTACGAGCCAGCACAACGCGCATGGGCCAGACGAATAGCAGCGAGGCTGAAATGACAAAGGTGATAGTACCTTCCAAATCTTTCGAAGAAGAATTTGTCTGGGCATTCGCTTGGATGCTTGCTTCGTTTGGTGACAAAGACAACAAGGACGAGTTCTTTGAGGTTTTGGACAATTACCCCGACAACAAGGAAAACAATACGGTCGGTTTTCTCTTTACCACCGAAGACGATGACGTGAAAGACTCTACATATAAACGACAGCGCACGCTCTCTTTCGTCTACGAGTGGATGCTGATGGGGCACGAGCCTTCGCGCATTTGTTTCCAACGTTTCATGGAGGCACGACTGTCATGAGCACGCCTGAAGCCTATTTTCTGCTACAAGCCAGTTACAACGAATACCTCGCACTACCGGCATCGCTGGCGAGCGCAGTACTGCAGCACGCAACCATCATAAAGTGCGAATACACCGACGGCGAGTTTGTGTATCAGACGACCAGTAAAGTCGTTGAGGCGAAAGTGCTGAAGCCAGAACAGATGGCTGCAGCCCGCGCTGTCGAGCGTATGGCCGGGCAGAAATAACCATGAAGCCTTGGTACCAGAAAGAACGCGATCGCTTGCTTCATCCGCACGAAACGAAAGCATGGGCTGCTGCTGTGTGCGAATGGCGCGGGCGCAAAGTACCCGTAGCGGCACAAACAACCAAAGGGATTGCTCGTTTCGGACGGTACATCATCCCTAAAGATCGAGACCTCCTTTGGGGGCTGTACATCAAACATCTGTTACTCAGGAGTGAATGATGGCAATCGAAACCATCGGCGCCGACCGCCTGATGCTACTGTTGGAGGATTGAGCATGACAACCACGAACACTGCGACTATCCCTGTCCCATACTCATTCGCCATCGGGATGCTCAACCAGATCGAGGCCCGCGATATGTCCTTTCAACTGGTCGTGCCGGCAGGGCACAAACCTGCCGCCCGCTTTATTCAGTTCGAGCTTTGGGAAGACGGAAACCCGCTGCCGCACACCATCCGCCTGAATGATGATGGTACTTGGCGGATGACAACGGAGATTAAGGTATGAACGCAGAACAGAAACAGCGAGCGGCCGAACTGCTGGCTGCGTGGCGGGCAACGACATACGCACTGCACGCCGATAGCATGGCCGCCCTGCTGCAAGAAATGATCGCCGCGCCGGCGCCGGAGCCGGTTGCTGTAGTATCGAACTTCTTTACCGGAAGAACTTTAATCATCGCAAACAAAGGCATCGAGTTGCCAGACGGCGCGCCGCTTTACGCCGCCCCGCCAGCGCCGAGCGTGCCGGATGAAGAATTGCAAGCAGCTTTTGACAGAGGGTTAAAGGCTGGGAACGAACAAAAGGAGGCGCAGCAGGTAGAAATCCACCGGCTACATGATCTGCTCGCTGCCACCACGACCCAACCAGAACCGCCCGCAGAGCTTCCAACTTGGGAAAACGGAGATGACCCACTCGTTGGT
>ERZ724522.602-NODE-602-length-22283-cov-5.282617_pt1 | contig 22283 bp, 24 predicted proteins | sample MGYA00376055_ERZ724522 | MGnify/ENA primary metagenome ERZ724522 (study PRJEB28724, sample SAMN07190884) | wastewater metagenome | isolation source: effluent of sewage treatment plant in Hong Hong | place: Hong Kong | collected 2016-03-17 ...
GACTTCGGATTTTCCAATGATCCGACGGCCATTATTGAGGTTCAAAAGCATAACAAAGACCTGTGGGCGCGTGAGTTGGTGTATAAACGCGGTATGGTAAACAGCGAAATAGTTGACGCAATAAAGGCATTAGGGGCCAACAGATTGCGCGGAGTAGCAGACAGTGCAGAGCCTAAGAGCATAGAGGATTTAAAACGTGCCGGGATTCAAGTCATACCAGCACAGAAAGGCCCCGGATCGGTTAATGCTGGTATAAACTGGATTCTGGATCATAACCTTCATATCCATAAGGACAGCCATAATCTTAAAAATGAACTGATAAACTACCAATGGTTGACGTTTGGCGGACAGGTAACAAACGAACCAATAGACGCATACAATCACCTGATCGATGCGCTTAGGTATTCAAAGACCTTATTTGTTACAAATTCAAATTCATACCCAACATTTATACGATGATAAAAGCAACCATAAACGGAAACACGGTTGAGTTCCCTACCTCATGGGAGGAAGTAAAATTCGGCCAATACTTGAAGCTCATAACGGCTAAAACGGACACGGAAACGATGTGCGCATTTTTAGACTTGGATCAGGAGACCATCAGGAAGGCTACGTTCAAAGGCCTCGAAATGGTTAAGTCTCGGATGAACTTCCTAAAAGAACCGCCATTAATCGACGAGAAACCAACTAAGTTACTGGACTACATTTTCCCGCAGGACATCACTTTTGAATCAGTCGAGCGGATGGAGACGCTTTCAAAGTACGCACAAGAAGCCGCACGGTCGGAGGATATATTCATTCAGAATGAGATGTTAGCCATGTACGCTGCAATCTACTGCGTGAGGGAATTCGACGAGGAGAAAGCCAAATACTTAGCAAAGCAATACTTAGATGCGCCATGCTTGGAGGTCATGAGTGCCGGGACTTTTTTTCACGCCAGTATCTTGAGTTTAGAAACCGGCTTAACGATGAATTACCTCCGTCGGAATATTCCAATGAAGAAATCCAAGCCGGGTTTAAAAGCATTAATGAAACGTTTGGGTTTTACGCGACCCTCGATTATGTGGCGCGCTATGTGGGACACGATGACGAAGAAGTCATCAAGTGGAGCGTAAACAGATTCTATACTAAGTTGAAGTACTTATCTTGGATGGCGCACGCGAGAAAGAAGTATGCGGAGATTACCAAACCATCTTAAAAAGAATTTAAATAAACCTAAACTTTAATTTAGCCTTGTCTAAACCCATATTTTTGCTATATGAGCAAAGTAGTGCGCGACTTTATTGAGGACACATTGCGTAAAGTCCGCGATGATGTATCGTTCTCGTATGCGAGAGAATCAGACTTTAACGCCATTCAGAATAAGACCTATCCGGCTGTACTGTTAAAACCGCTTTCATTCACGCCTAAGCGGGTAGGATACACGATAAACCGGGAGTACAAAGTCACTTTGCTTTTCTATGCACTGGACAGCTTGGAAGGCGCAGAAGACGAGACAAAAGAGATTCTGGATGAAGTGGATGAGCTGGTTACCAGCTTTTTAGCCGTTCTAAACCTTAGAAGCCTATCAGTTGACGACGACCCGGAAGAAGACGTAACGTCAGACAAGATCACCATTTCAAACGAAGAGGTAATTCCACGGATCAAGTTCACATCCGACAACGTTACGGGGTATCAGTTGGATTTTGTTTTAGAGGTTCCAGATCATAAAGACTACTGCGAAATCTATGATTGAAGACGTTTTGACAAAGCACGGGCTTGCTATCGTTAGGAATATACAGGATAACCTGAAAAGCACCGGGACTAACGCAAGCGGCAAAACTTCCGATTCCGTCAGGTTTGAGGTCAGCAATTCTTCCGGGGTTGTTACTCTGCGTGTAATCGGGGGCCGTGCCTTCTTCCCAACAGTCGAAACTGGATCCAAACCAGCCAAGACGGACGTACCACCCAGAGAGATGATTCAAAGCCTGACAGAGTGGGCGCAAGACAAAGGAGTAGAGGCAAGTCCGTGGGCGATTGCGAAAACGATTCTAAAGAAAGGATCAAAGCTATACCGTGAAGGCGGACGGACTGACATCTATACCAACGTGATAGAGGATTCAAAGAAGCTTATCCGAAAGGACATTTTAGCCGACCAAAAGAAGGAACTAATAATTGATTTTAAATGAGCCTGTCAGTTGTCAAATATCCGCGCGGGATGGTGCTTTCCAGTACGGAGGTATCGTTCACGGTTTCTAATTCGGGCGGATACGCTCTGATTACGTCAGCTTCCCATGGGCTTTCTTCTGCGGATTACGTGTTCATCTATTCGCTGTATTCAAGCCTTCAGGGGTTTTGGTACGTCCAGGTAAACGACACAAACTCGTTCTTTTTAAGAGAACACGCCACGGCTTCCAACGCCCCATATTTCGTTACCTCTGCTTCGACTGCAGGAACGTGGCGCAAGTCAATCTATGCACACGGATGGAATTCAGTACATCTACCAATGGTGTATAAACTGAAATCTACCATCTGGCCGATTAACGGGGTCGACACGGCAAGAACTATTACAACTTTCTCAAACTACAACGGCTATACATACTTAGTCGCTTCTGGGGATATTAAAAGCACCGGTACGGCTTCGACACTTGAAAGCGTTGTATTATCTGGTACGTCAGTCGATGGAGTTTACAAAATTCTATTCTGGCTGTCAGATACAAACTTTGTTATCAATCTGGCCTATTCTGCTGGGAATGTATTGTCAGGGGGAACGGTGCAATACTACTACCTGAACTATCATGCACGGGTTAAGGTGTACGCTGGTTTGACGGGTACGCATTATTGGGCTGCGGTGAAACCTTATACTTTGATTGCGGAACTGAAACTCATTCCCAATTCATCCGGGATAATCGAATTCAACGTTGCGGATTTAGCTAAAGATCAGATCGAGATATTTAAAAACGATATTCAGAAAGACACTTTACCGAATAACCTTGACGCTTTTTGTCGGGTTTATATCAGCTATGCGGAATCCTACGATGATTCAAACGGATACACGGTAAGCGAATATGTTTCCTCCTACACGGATGACACGACAGAAGTCTATGCGGTGAACGCCAAATTGCCGTTTAAAAACAGACATTCGGGATACATGAGTGACTATGTACCCATCTCATCGAGTCAAAAGTTCCTAACTGATTTCGTCCGTCCTACTATATTTTCCGGGTTCTATTTCGACCTGTCATTCTTGAATGAAAACGGATACTGCGGCGGGTCCTATTCAATTCAGATAGCGCGATACCTAAACGGTGTTTTAACGTCGAATACTTACACCGCGATCACTGACATGGATCAAGGGGTTTACCGTCAGAGAATATCGGTATCTGGAAGCGAGACTACAATCGGGGCGGCTTTGGTTGTTCAAAATTTAATGGCGGCCAAGACAGCTTGGAGTAATTCAAGTACGGGCCAACCTTGGACATTGGCGACTCCATCATTGACCATATTGGGAGCATTAGGATCGGTTTCAAGTACTTATCTATATACCCCATTTTATCTAATACCCGGAAAGACATACAGTATTCCATATCAGGTAACATTTTCAAATGTGTTCTGGTCTTCGTTTTCATTAGTCTCTTTAGATGGTTCTTTAAACTTAGTAGAGACTCTTTCAAATATTGCCACCGCATCCGCGTCCGGAACTTTCACCGTCACCCCTACAAAACCCGGATGCTTTATTGCATTTGTGGCATTGAAAGATGACAGCTTTATAACAAGCACAATCACGATCAATAGTGTTTCATACACCGCAGAGACGATTCAATTAACGGAGACTAAAACAATTGACGTAAATCAGAAGTGCTACCGTTATAATATTTACCTAAGCTGGCTGAATTACACCGGTGGATTTAATTACTGGCTATTTACTGGATTTAAAACCTACTCCATCCAGAATAAAGACTCTAAAACGCAGGATCAAAACCTCGCTACTAACTGGCCGAACTCTTACAGCGAATTCGCGGATACTATTGAAAAGCAAATTCAGCGTTCGTCTAAAGAAGTGGTAAACGTGGTAAGCCAGAAACTTACAAAAGATCAGGCGGATGCGGTGGCGAAGATTGTAGAATCTGCCTTCGTGCAGGAGATCACCACGAACTCGAATTCTGCTGGTAATGTCTATACCAATCGCTCGGTAATTATCGAGCCGATGACTTTGAAAAAGTACAAGGACAACGACAAGACGTGGACGGTATCGTTTAACATGAGATACACGGACGAACCACCTTCACAGGCGATATGATAAACTTTGTAAACGACGCTAACGAGTCTATAAACGTGGATGCGGAATTCGCACTCACGAAGCGGGCTATGTCGTTTTCATATTTTAAGATTGTAGGTGATGCGTCAGTAAACTATAACTTACCTAACAACAGCGACACAAGGCGGATTTTAGGGTACTATGGATTAAACCAGGTATCCAGTCCTGCGCTATCCAAACAGCTTTTTAGAGTGTTTAAGGATGGGTTTGAACTGTCCAGAGGGTATATCGTTGTACAGCGTGACTTAGGTGCTGTTCTGGATTGCTACTTCATAGCTGGAAATGCAAACTGGATTAATCAGTTGAACTTTAACTTTAAGGACGTAGAGAACGAGAATTATACAATTAAGTGGAGTTCGGCCAATATAAGCACGTACCAAACGGCAACGACGGGTATTTCCTTTCCTTTCGTTGACTATCTTTTTAACGGCCAAAGGGGCGGGAATTACTTCTTCATCCGATCTGGATACACGGGAACACTCGGAGCGACTGCGGACACTACAGACCAATTAGCAGACTGTTTTCCGGCTATATACATGAGTTCGCTATTTCAGGCTATTACTTACGAATCAGGTATAAAGTTTTCAGGCGATCTTTTTTCGGATCAGCTTTTCAATTCTTTGATGGTTACCCATGATGGACCTGATCTTTTAAACTCCGCTAACTACGTTGAGAGGAGACACGCTAAAATAGGGGCGGAGTCTCAGGTAATGGGATTCATAGCCACGAAGATAAATTTCACTAACGTCATTTTTAACGGAACAAGAAGTCCATACAATACAGGTACGATTAGATATACCGCAGATTCTTACTGCGAACTGTCTTTCGTGATCTATCTGAGCCTTTCAATAAACCAATCCTATACTGTTTCGATTTACAAAAACGGAATTTCGGCCATTGCAAGAACAGGGGGACAAGTTTGCACTATCACATACGACTATTTGCAAGCCTCTCCTGGTGATTACTTTGAGATATATATCCAAGGCGCAACCCCGTATAGCGTTGGGGTTTCATCATTTCTTGAAGTGATGCCAACGGCTAAACTGGCACCAACCACCACAGGGATAAGCCCATACGTTAGACTTTCGACAATTGCACCTAATATGCTGGCGGTTGACCTGGTTAAATGGGCTGCGGTTTCTTTCGGGTGCGACGTGGTTTTCAACACTTATGCGAACTCGATAACGATAAACAAGATCGACAACAAGGCGATTTCATCCGCTTTGAATTGGAGCGACTATTTAAATTCGTTTGAAATCAAGTACGACTTAATGCGTACTAATACCTATTTAAGATTAGCGGAAGCCACAGAACCACAGACAGTTGCATATAACGAGCGGAACGAGTTAAAATTTGGTGAGTGCGTTTTCACGGGGAACGATTCTGATAATTCAGTCGATGTTTATACTTCACCTTTTCCAGCTACTGACACGCTGGTATCAAACAATCAATCAGGGTATGCTTTACCTTTTATTGACTTCTACGGCATTTCGGACGACGTTGTATATACTTATGCAAGCGTTACAAATGTAGGCGGAGGATGCCAGTTTAACGGGACATTTACGGACATAGCGGGTTCTTCGAATGTGTCTTTTATCATTCGAATTGTAGATGATCGTGGTATTTATTCAGGGTATTTTATTACCGATTCAGCCGCGACCGCAACATCTACGACAATTTTAATATCGAGCCTTCCGTATGTCTCAACATCTACGGGGACTATTTACATTCAAACTCACTCGAGGAAAACACCGGGCGCAAGGGTTATTTCCGTCACCCCACTTTCGCCGTCAAGTTTCTCGAATCTGTCTTCCGTGACTTCTGATTCATGGACTTTAACCTCTGTGCTTTGGGGGTCTTATGTGAAACCTGTTACTGGATTAGCAATAGACAAGATCCCAACAGGGTTAAACTACGGGCCGATAAACAAAAGCGGATATACCTTTCCTTCATTGACTGATTTATACTTTGATCGGATTACAAGTATGTTATCCAATCCGCCTATACGGGCGAAAATGCTACTACCTGAATCATCGTTCCGGTCGTTCAATTTTGAATTGATCTATTTAAAAACGGAGAAGTTTTCAGGGTATTTCTATGTGGATTCCATAGTGAACTATCAAGGCGGAGACAAAGAGGTAGAAGTAAACCTTTTAATGATTTGATATGGCAGACGAAACGATAATTTTAGAGATAAAGGTTGACAACTCCGCTGCGCAAAAGCAGATGGCGGATTCCCGCAAAGCGATTGAGGAAATCAAAGTCGCTCAAAGTGACCTGAATAAGGAATACAAAGCGGGTCTAATTTCGGTGGACTCCTACGCTAAACAGTCGGCCCAGCTTGACGTAACTCTGAAAAAGCAGAAGGATACCTATAACAAACTATCCAACGAGATAGCGGGTACTAAATCGTGGACTGACAAACTTAAAGACTCCCTTAGTAGTAATTCAGCAGCCGCAGACAAATTCACTGGCGGGGCTGTAAGTGCGGGAAAGGGGGTAGTGGAAATGACCAAAAGCAGCCTCGCTTTTATCGCCACTCCTTTGGGGGCCGTGATTGCGGCATTAGGGGTTGCTCTTGGTTCGTTAACGGCTTATTTCAAAGGTTCAGAAGAAGGTCAAGATAACCTGACCAAAGTCATGTCAATTGGGAAGGTTGCCTTTGAACAATTAATGAACGTAGTAGAAGGACTTGGAAAGGTGATCTTTTCCGTATTTGAAACCGGGGCCAAACTCGTAAGAGGATTTATAGATATAGTTGGATTAGGAAATACTGCCTTAATTAAATCCATCGACGCGGCAATAGCAGCCGGTCAGCAGTACGCAGATTTACAGGATAAGATAGAGCAGGACGAGAATGCGTTAGTAGTCCGCAGGCAACAAACAGCCTTAGAGGTAGCCAAACTTCGGGATGCGGCTATCAAACTGGAAGGACGCGCAAAGAAGGACGCAATAGATCAAGCAATCCAACTTGAAAAGGATCTATCAGCCGCAGAAGTCGCACACGCAAAAGATAAATTCGATTTAGTCAATAAGGAGATAGAAAACGGTGGCGGATTAGCTAAGGCCACAGAAGAACAGAAAGCCGCACAAGCTAAGGCAGAAGCTGATTATGTCGCTGCGCAGGCTTCCGCTTATGAGAATACCAGGAGGCTGGCCCAGCAATCTGAAGCACTTGACAACGCAGAAACAGCGCGAGTTTTGGCGAATTCTAAAGCTAAAGAAGACGCTATCAACAAAGAGGCAGACGCTTTACAGAGGAAGTTTGACGCAGAGGTAAAAGCGGCTGATAGGAAGTTTCAGGAAGACCAGAAAAGAAAACAGGCAGAAGACGCAGCGGAGCAGGCACGAGTAGCAAAACAAACCGCGTGGCTTTTGGATGGTCAAAAGAAAGCCAATGCGAATTTGGCGATAGAAACTAAAAACAGAGTAGCGGCAAACAAACTCATGTCAGAAAGTGAGCAGGCTAAACTTGACATCATGCAGGCGGTTGCTTTCTTGTCTGGGTCGCTGGCAAACTTGGCTAAAAGAGACTCGGCAGCCTACAAGGCTTTGGCATCAGCTAATGCACTGATTTCAACCTATTTAGCCATTGATAAAACGCTTTCAGAACCTGGGCTTCCTTTTCCGACTAACGTAATCACAGCCGCAGCCATAGGCGCGCAAGGATTTGCAAACGTTTCAAGAATCAACGGAATAGGCTTCGCAGAGGGAGGATATACCGGGGCGGGAGGGAAATATGAGCCAGCCGGAGTAGTACACAGGGGAGAATATGTAATCCCTCAAAAGATTGTACACAACCCGATTTATCAACCGATGATAATGAGTTTAGAGACTGCGCGCAAAGGGTACGCGGACGGTGGTTTAGTAACCAACTCCGCTACCTCTGAAATTAGTTCCATGTCTGGAATGATGGACGCGATAGCCAAACTACAAATTGTGGCATCGTGGAAAGAGTGGTCGGAATTGGATTCTCGTATTCAGTTTAAACAAGCATCTATACAACGATGAGCGAACTTGCAAAACGGTACAATCTAACAGAGGAGCAATATAAAAAGATGGTAGATGATGGCGTTATCTCTACCTCTTATCCTCGTTACGATGAAATTTACGAGTGTTTCAAAGAGAGTTTAAAAAACTGTTCCCAATCGGAGGCGGTTTATATCGTTCAGGAAAAGATGCGTGTGTCCCGCACGACTGTCTATTCAGTCATAGCCAAATTCAGGTAGTCCGAATTTATCCGGACGGTTTTTAAAAACGTCAGCGGGAATTTTACTCCCGATGACAGGACATATCTTCATTGAGGGCGAAGTAGGTAGCGAAGTAACTATCAAATCTGTTCGGGGTGACATTGCATTGTACCCGCAGGCTACTGAATTCATCGTACACATTAACTCCGTAGGAGGTGATGTTTACGACGGATATGCGATAGGTAATATCATCAAGAGCTTAGGAAAGCCAACCACTGCCTCAATCGGTGCGCTCTGTGCTTCCATTTCCACTTACATAGCATGTTGCTGCGATCAGGTTCTGATGGGTCCCGCCGGGGACTTTATGATCCACTTGCCAACAGGGACGCTACAGGGTAATGCTAATGATTTCCGTCAGGGTGCCGAGCAACTTGACCGGATCAAATCAGAGCTAATAGCCCGTTACCTCCCGCGAGTTGCAAAAGCTGGACTTACGCCAGAGACACTATCTGCAATGATGGAGAAGGAAACAAGTATGAGCCCACAGGAAGCGAAAGCTATGGGCTTCATTGATGGGGTTCAGGAAAAGTTGAAAGCCGTAGCAAAATGGGACATAAACAAATTTGAAAATATGAATTTAACAAAAGAGGAAGCCAAGGGATTCTTTGAAGACCTCGGCAAAAAGCTGGACAATCTGGCGAGTAAGTTTAAAGCCGTTCAGGTTGAAGCTAAAAACGTAGCCGTAACACTTGCAGACGGTTCCATAATCAATTCAGACGCTGCGGATCCTAACGCTATCGTAGGATCAAATGTAACAGACGAACAAGGCGCACCACTCGCGGACGGTACTTATGAGACTGCCGATGGATTGGCTTTGGTTGTATCTGGTGGAGTTGTTCAATCTGCCGACCCTACTACTCCGGGTGAAGGCGAAGAAATGGCCAAACTCAAACAGGAGAACGAAGCACTGAAGCAACAACTGGCCGCACAGACTAAAGCTGTAAGCGAACAGAAGACCGCAGTGCAAGCCGTAGCGAAACAAGTAACGGAATTTAAAAACGTAGCCGAGGAACTGAAAGCAGTTAAAAAACAGCTTGACGACCTCAAAAACTCAACTATTGGCGATACCACCCCGCCTGTAATTGTAGATCATCAAGAGGCTGGTAAACAAGAGCGGAACCCAATGATTGAAGCCGTAGCGCGGACAATGGGTGAGGCTTACATCACTTCAAGAAACTACTAACATGGAAGCACAAAATACAATGGAGGCCATCGCAAAGATTCAGGCCGAAATCAAAGACCTCAAGGCGGTCAATGAGCGTCTAAAGGCGCAAAACGCAACATCTTATTCTTATTCCCCCGGCTATACGTTCCCCGGTAATTTGCCGAAGGAACTGTATTATGCCCCGACTCCTGGAACCCCGGCTATCTCTGACATCTTCACCGTTCGTCAGGGTATTCGCACAGACGAGTATCTGATCTTGGTTAACCACCTCGAAAAGATTCTTGTAGCTACTACGGGATGTTCACCGACCTACACGACCGCAGGCACTTTGTCTGACCGTAAAATCACGGTTGGTAGATTCTCTGCAAACATGCAATGGTGTAAGTCTGACTTCATTTCTACCGCTTCAACGCTGTCAAATGATCCTACCTTCGTAAAAGACGGTCTGGATGGTTACAACGCATCACAAGAAGTTGTGAAGATGTGGACTAACACCCTCATTGATGCAATGCGTCGCGACATCATGCGCATCGCTCTGTTCGGTAACACCGCATCGGGTAACGCAAACTACAACGTTATCGACGGTCTGTTTGTGAAACTGTTCTCTGGTGGTTCATCTTACTGCGTGAAGCAGGTAGGTAACGACTTCGGAAACAACCACAATACAAACCTTGCCGCTGACGAGGCTCTGTCTGCCTTCCAGAAGATGTACAGAAACTCACAGATTCCGTTGATGCAACTTCCTCCACAAGAGAAGGTATTCTGGACAACCGGCGCAGTATGGGCAAACTTGCTCGAATCGTTCCAGTCTTCAACCCGTTCCGGTTCTGAATTGCAGTTCCGTTCTTTGACTACTTCCGAGTACGGAAATGGTAGCGGGGAGCAAATGACATTCAACGGAATCGAAGTTCGTCCGATCTGGCTGGCTGATAGCTACCTGTCAAGCGACACCGTGAATCCTTGGTACGACAACATGAGGAACTTTATCATCTACACCCCGAAGGCTACTTCTAAGTACTCGAACCTGGTATTCGGTACTGAAAAGGCAAGCGACCTTGACCGTGTGGATGTGTTCTACGATCAGCGTCTCTTGACGACCTTCGCGCAAGCCGAAGTTCGTTTCGGACTGAACTATATCAACTGCGATCTTACCTCATTCTATAACTAATGAGCTGTACGATCTCAAGTGGTATCGGTATTGCCTGCGCGGACTTAAAACGCGTCGGTGGGATCAATAAGCGTGTGTGGGCGTTCAATATGGACGACCTGCGCACGTCACTTGATGTAACCCAGACCTTTATCTCCACTTTGAACCTGACTACTTACGCCACGCTGTATAAATTTGAGGGTGTAAAATACTCTCATTCAGCAGAAGCGAAACTACTTAGGACGGACGGAGGTAATGTAAGCTGGGAGCATACGGTTAACCTGCGAGTGAATAACACCTCTTACCAAGAGGATCAGGTTATGGAGAACTTGGCTGTTGCGGAAACTGGATGGATTGTCCAGACCAACAATAACGAGTTTTTTATCTACGGTGCGCAGAACGGTTTGACCTGTACTGAAATGACTGACCCGACGGGACAGAAAGCAGGAGACGACGAAGCGTCCACCGTAGTGTTGAAGGGAACGGAACCTACACTTCCGAAGCGACTGATAATCGCAGCCGGAACGTCTGGAAATATTGTTCAGCAGACCTTGTTCTATCTGAACTCTATCACAAGCCATTCGATCACTGTTTAATTGGCTCTGTTTGGTTTTGAAGGGGGCGGGGTAATTCCTGCCCCTTTTCTTTTAAAATTGTTTTAACAATAGTTGTAAAGACAATAGATGTAGTTACCTTTGTTCCATGCGAAAGGAACTCTATCAGGCCCTTTTATCAGCAGGAATTTATCACGTACCCGGTCGGAAAGACCACCCACTCTGGCAGCAGGCCATTGAGTTATACAAGAAAGAGTCAGGCGATCATGAAGTAAACCTGAACTGTGGAGGTTGTGTCCGTAAAATCAAAACATGGTTAGAGCGTGAGTGAACTTTACCAGATTTATTGGAAAGATGAACAACTGGATAACCTATACCCATTCGCGATACCGTACAAAAACGAGATTCTCACGCCTTTTTTTGAAAATTCTGTCATCTGTGAAGTCGTTCCTAAGTCAAAAGCGGACAAAATAGGGGTTTGCTCTCATGCTTTGCGTCAAAAAATAGGCGGAGGCATCCCGATGCGGAAAGAATTCACCGAAGAAGACATAGAAAGCGACTATGAAGTGCTGTGTTTGGGCCGTTCTGACCAGACTCAACGCATGATTTGGCGACTTGACCACTGGCATCCGGGAGCGGCAGCGATTTTGTATCGAATTTTCGAGAAGTTAGGCAAACAAAAGCCCGGAGAGCCACGGGATCCGATCTATCAGAACCATTTTCTAGCCCAGAGGCAGATTTACCTTGACTATTTGAGCGAATTACTGATCCCGTCGATGTATTTGATGCAACACGATGAGGAAATTTCACATTTAGTCTCTGTGGATTCAAACTATTTCAAGTTGAAACCGCCTTATTCCGAATTCGCTCAACGGTGCGAAAAGTTCTTCGGTAAAAAAGACTACTGCCCGCTTCATGCCTTCATTTGTGAGCGGTTATTCTCTATATGGATGACGACGAAACCAATTAAAGTTAAATACATATGAAAACAGAAGAAGTAAATCATCACATCTACACAGAGACTCAACTAATTAGCTTCGGAGCCTACCTACTTTCAAAAGAAAGAGAGGATAGAATCGCTACAATGTTTACCGCAGGAGGCCCGTACTTCGACGAACGCAAGCGCGACGTATATCATTCCGACATTATGAACTGGACTGAAAACGAGCTTGATAAGGCAAATAAAGAGCTTGTATGATTTCACTAATTCACCCCAGCAGGGGCCGTCCGGAAAAGTCTTTTAACAACTCTAAAGAGTGGACTGAAAAAGCGGGATGTGATGTAGAATTAATAGTTAGTATTGATGTAAGCGACAGCGAGTCAATGAGGTATCAGCATTTCTACAAAGGCATGTACGTCGTTGAGGGTGTCAATTCATCCGTAGTAGAAGCGACAAATAGAGCCGCAAAATATGCCAAAGGCGACATACTACTATACCTGTCCGATGATTTCAAATGTCCTGATAATTGGGGCGCGTCTATCTATCAATCTGTAAAGGATTTCGGGCCGGTCTGGTTACTAAAGGTTGACGACTGCTTGCAACAATTTGAAGTTCCTGTATTAACGATTCCAATCATGAGCCGTGGACTTTACGAGCGGTTGGGGTATTTCTGGCATCCGGGGTATCGGTCTATGTTCGTCGATGAAGATTTGTTTTGGACGGCAAAGAAACTCGGATGTTTACGGAACGCACAACACCTAAAATTCCCTCATCATCATGTAAGCGTGGGTAAGGCGCCCGATGACGAAACATATAAGCGGAGTGCCGCGAATTGGGACTCTGGAAAGTCTTTTTATCAATCACGTAAAGCAGCAGGGTTCCCGTTATGACAGATTTAGAATGGTGTTTCTTAGGGGCGAAAGAGTCTCTTTATCAAGTGGCGGACTTAGCCAAGCGGGTAAAGGATATTCCCGGTGATCTTGTTGAATTAGGTATCGCTTCCGGGTCGGGGATTGCGGCAATGAAAAGAGCCTGCCCAGATAAGATGGTCTGGGGGTATGACTCCTTCAAAGGAATTCAACTTTGTGGGCCGAACGATGACCAGCAGCCTGGAATGTCTTTCATTCATCACGACCGCGAGAAAGATAATCTACTCGTCTCGTCAGGGGTAACGGTTTGCCCACGCGATTGGGTGGACGCTTGTTTAAAAGGGTGGGGGTTCAAAGAGGGCGATTTCACTTTAGTGGAAGGATGGGTGCAGGAAACACTACCAATTATCACCCCTAAAAAGATCGCTTTGCTCCGGTTGGATATGGACATATACGACCCCACTTTGGTGGCACTGGAATACCTGTGGCCTAAACTTTCAAAAGGCGGTATTCTGTTAATCGACGACGGGAATTTAGCGGGAGTAAATCGGGCGGTTGATACTTACTTCCGCAAAATCGGATATACACCTACTTGGGTTCGCGACCATACAAATCCTTACTACTGCGTAAAATGATTCTTTCAATCCTGATCTGCACGCTACCAGAAAGGCAGGTGCGATTCTTTGAGACGGTTAACAGGATTAATTCCCTTATCGCTCTACTTCCAGAAGAAGACCGGGCGCAGATTGAAATACTGCACGACAATCGCCATAGGGGAATCCCAACAGGAACTAAACGGAACGAGTTGATAATGTCCGCACAAGGGACGCACTTTATTTTCCTTGATGACGACGATTGGGTATCTGATGACTATGTGAATGACATCTATCAGGCCTGTAAGAATGGGGCAGATGTTGTCACTTTTAACGGATGGATGACCACAAACGGCCTACATCCAGTGGATTGGATTATCAAGTTAGGAGAAAGATACGAGGCAAGAACAGACTCGGATGGGATCACAAGATACTACCGCTTCCCTAATCACCTTTGCGCGTTTAAAAAATCACTCGTTGGACACATCAAATTCGCTGACATCTGGCAAGGTGAAGACTACCGATGGGCTTTGAATATCCACGAAAGGGGTATTCTAAAAAACGAAGTACACATCGAAAAGAAACTGTACCACTATCTATATCTGACAAATAAATGAAATTATCTATTCTAATCCCCACCCTGAAAGAGCGAAAAATATTATTCATGACGCTTTTAAGGGTGATAAAAAAACAGGCTGAATTGTGCTATAAAGTACATCCTACTTTGGGAGAGGTGGAAATTATTTGGGATAATTCAAAGAAATTCACGGAAGGGGGTCTATCAATAGGAGAAAAAAGGCAATCGCTTGTAAATAAAGCTAAGGGGGATTACCTGTGTTTTTTGGACGATGACGACACAGTAAGTCCGGATTATATAGAAACACTTTTAAGATTGTGCTATCAAAAAAATGACGTTTGCACCTTTTCGTCATTCTCCAAGCTGGACAATTATTGGCTATTGGTTAACATGAGTCTTTTCAACAAAACAAATGATCAATCAAAACCCGGAATAATTAAAAGACTGCCCTGGCATATCTGTCCGGTGAAATCAGTTTACGCAAAAAAGGTCAAGTTCCAGAATTCAAACTACGGGGAGGATTGGCAGTGGTTTTCAGAAGTTCTAAGGATGTGCACCAGCGAGTCACACACGGACGCAATTCTACATCAATATAATCACAGTCTTTCAGTCAGTCAGTCGGACAATAAAACTACCTCCATTGGCTAACCTTGAAATATCCACAGTCGTAGGGTGCAGGATGAATTGCGACTACTGTCCCCAAAAGATACACGTGCAGAAGTACACGGAGAAAACGCGTCATACTAAGATGACGTATCATGATTTTAAAACCATGCTATCAAGCGTGCCTTTAGACGTAGAAATAGTATTCGCGGGGATGGCTGAACCGTGGCTGAATCCGAATTGTACAGATATGGTTCTAAACGCCTTCGATAAAGGTTACAAAGTAGGGATTTACACGACTTTGGCGGGGATGGCGCCTTCTGACCTATCCAAAATTCAAAGGCTTAAATTCGAGTTTTTTACCCTCCATTTACCAGACGCGGATGGCATCATGACGCTGGACGTGAATTCCAGGTATTTAGGATTATTGTCGTCTGTCCTTTCCCAAATCGACTGCCAAAAAATGGTGATCGGGAAACTCCATCCAGAGGTGGAGAAATTGACCGGGCCAGTAAAGGACGGATCAGTAGGTCTATTTTCCCGTGCTGGGAACCTAAAGACTTTGGCGATCAATAAGAAGTCCGGGCCGCTGCAATGCTCTGCCTGTGGGCCTAAGATTGACCATAACATCCTATTACCAAACGGAGATGTTTTACTGTGCTGTATGGATTACGGACAGGAACACGTAATTGGTAACCTATTAAAGATGAGTTATTCAGAATTATTTGAATCTGCGGAATACTTGCGTGTTATGGACGGGCTTAAAAATGACTCGAATATACTTTGTCGAAAGTGTGAGGTATCTAAACCAATTTAAAATGAAATATTCACAGAACAACGAAGAACAGATCATTAAAGATTACTTCAAAGGGTACACGGGTACTTTTGTTGACATCGGAGCCAATGACGGGATTACACTTTCTAATACCCGCGCTTTGATAGAATCCGGGTGGAGCGGAATAATGATTGAACCTTCTCCGACTGCGTTTAACAAACTGAAAAACAGCATTTCGACATACCCAAATGTATTCTGCTATCAGTATGCAATCGTGCCTAAAAGGTCACCAAAAGAAATGATTCTGAATGACTCCACTTCGTTACTGAATCAGAACGACACTTCTTTGGTTTCTACGTTAGTCCCAGAAGAAATGGAACGCTTTAAAAGTGTAGTTCAGTACACGCCAGTAAAGGTGAAAACTTTCACATGGGCCACCGCTCGGAATAGATGGAAATACAAAACATTCGACCTTCTTTCATTAGACATCGAGGGAATGGATCTACAAGTACTGGAAGAAATCGACCTCACGGGTTTTAAAATGGTCATCGTAGAATGGAACGGAAAGAATAAAGAAAGATTCGTTGAATTGTGCGCGGGTTTTAATCTAATCCACGAAAACGGAGAGAACTTAATCTTTGCCAAATGAGGTGCGTAGTCTCTTTCTCGGATAATGCAGGGCATTACAGGGGTAAAATGCAACGCCTTGAACAGTCTTTAAAAGGCCGTTTTAACGGTGATTTTTTGGGGTTCACTTCTTACGAGGAGATAAACTGTGAACATCATAAGGTTATCCCGTATAAATTTAAAGCAGCTTCGATCATGAGAGCCGTACAAATGGGGTACGATCAAATACTCTGGTGCGATTCTCCTATACACGCCACGCAAGATTTAGAGCCTGTTTTTAATCACCTTGACAAGTTCGGTTATATGTTCTTTGATAACATCGGCCACTCTTTAGGGAAGTGGACGAATCAAAAAGCATTAGACTATTTCAAGATGACTCGCGAAGAAGCCAATCAGGTTAAAATGATTATGGCCTGCTGTATGGGGTTTGACGTTCGACTGCAGTTCGTGAAAGACTTGATATTTGAATACTACGGATTAGCTAACGAACTCTACCCCGGAAGCTGGGGTGACCACCGGCACGATCAAACTGTAATGTCGTTCCTTTTACATCAATATGAATACGATATTTTAGTCGGGCAGGATACGTTCTTCGCCTACAAAAACCATCACGGAGTTTTACCAATTGCGTCAACCGTTTGCCTTATATCAGAATGAGCATCATCAGAGGATTTACCAAACTAATCAAAAACGAAAACGAAGGACTTTCTAAAGACAGACTTCGGATTTGTGAGAAATGCGAAGATCGCGCAGGGATAATCTGCGGAGTATGCGGATGCTACCTGAAAGCAAAAACAAGAGACGAGGAGGAGAAATGTCCACTAAATAAATGGAAATGAAACTGTGCGCAATTTACAACGTCTGGGATGATTGGGATTTATTAAAATACTCAATCGACAATATCACTCCATTGGTTGACGGGGTGATCGTGGTCTATTCCGAGAAGTCAAACTTTGGAGAATTCAGCCCTAAAGTGGATTTAGGCGGTCAGTATTTCAATTTTGAACCATACCCAAAGCAGGACGCAAGAGAAAACGAGACTAACAAGCGAAACTTTGGTCTTCAAAAAGCCCGGGAATCAGGATACACGCACTTTATCATGATGGACGCGGACGAATTCTACGAGCGCGACGAGTTTTTAAAAGAGAAAAAGCGGATAGAGGATAACAATTATGCCGGGTTGGTGTGTCGGGTGAAGTGCTACTTTAAAAGCCCTACACTTACGATAGGTTACGACACTACATTAGTGCCGTTTATCCATAAAATCACGCCAGAACTCCGCTTTTGCTTCAATAAAAACTACCCTTTTGCGTGGACTTCTGTAAATGGATTACAATTCACACAAAGTAAAACGATCAGAATAGACCCGACGAGGTCAATGAACATCGAATCAGGGGTAGAGTGGTCAGAAATTACAATGCACCACTTTAGCTGGGTCAGGAAAGACATCAAAAAGAAGATCAGAAACAGCACAGCGCGGTTTAATATCGAGAAGTCAACGGTTGTCCAAGATTATCGGGACGGAAAGGCGGGAGCCTTCTGTCAATTTTACGGTAAGACATTGGAGGAGTGCCCGAACGTCTTCGGCCTTCCCGATATAACCGATCGCGATGATTAAAGTCTTTAAAAAAGAGCCTAAGCCTGCTCGATTTGGACAGGCATCCGAAGACAACCAACCAAAAAACAGCTTATTCACCCAGCCAGTACAACCGATCCAGGTTGACTTAACAGATAGAACCCTCTGGTACGGTTCTGAAAACGCTTTCCCATTAAAACTTGCGCAACTTATACAGGATAGCCCCGCGGGGTCGTCTTGTGTTTCTATTATTGCGAAGTTCATAGAAGGAAACGGATTTTCGGATCCAACAATCGGAGAGATTCAAGCTAACGGGCAAGGAGATACATTCGCGGACATTCATTCTAAGATTTCAGAAGCATACGCTTTAAATGAGGGCTTTGCGCTCAACATAAAGTACACCATCGAGGGTAAGATTTCAGAGGTTTTCTCCGTTCCTTTTGAAAATGTCAGACTAAAACAACCCGATGACAAAGGGATCATTTCAAAGGTCAATGTGAATCCGTACTACGGAACAAACATATTTCAAAAGCGATTTACAGAGGAATACGACCTATTTAATCCTGATAGGAAAGTAGTTTTGGCGCAGATAGCCAAGGCACAGAGCGGGAAAAAGAACACCTACAAGGGGCAGATTCTTTACTTTGCTAATACTAAGCCGCTTTCGAGATTCTATTCTATTCCTTCTTACTATTCGGCTAAACATTGGCTAAGTATTGACGGAGCAATAGGCGAATTTCACTCGAATAATCTTGATGCAGGGTTTTTCCAGACCGTTCTATTAAAAATGATCGGTAACCCTGATGAGCCAAGTACACATCCAGACGATCAGAAACAAGACGAAAACGGGAATACTGTTTCCATTCGTACAAGAGGGGAGAGGTTCAATATCGAAATGCAGCAGTTCACTGGGAGCGACTCAAAAACCAAAATGATGGTTCTTTGGGAGATGGCGAAAGATATGCTTCCAGAACTTCAAGCGTTTCCGTCAGTTACAAACGAACAATTCTTCACAACCTTACAAGATTTAACGACTCGAAATATTCTAATTGCTTTCGGTGTTCCTTCTGTCTTAGCAAACATGGGGAAAGACAATTCCCTGTCAGATGGAAATCAGATGGCGAACGCTACGAAGGTAATGCACGATAGGGTTTCAAAGCCTCAAAATCAGTTAGTCAGGATTTATAAACAGCTTTTAACTAACTGGAAGACTCCGTATTTACAGGACTTTTCTATCCTCAACAACAACAATTTCGACACGCCTAAGATAGATCAGTACTTATGGAACGAATTAACTAAGGAAGAAAAGAGAAAATACATCCAAGAAAACACCGATTACCCTGTTTTGCCTGACGAAAAAGTACAAGCGGCTAACGTTGATACTGATACTTTAAAGGCGCAGGCTGATCTAAGAGGGTCCGTTGGTGGTGTTCAGGGGGTTTTAAGTGTTCAACAAGGTGTAGTAGCGAAGACAACAACCCCCGAATCGGCTATTGCAATACTAACAATCATCTACGGGTTTACTGATGAGCAGGCCAGAAGCCTTTTAGGGCAGCCTAAAGCTGGTCAAACTCCAGTAAATACGTTTTCTAACGTCTATTTCAGTGATTATCCAGACGTAAAAGACTCTATCAAACGGGCTTTAAAGTTCATGGATGACAACACGGGATGCGGAACAAGTATGGGGCGTAAAATGTCACAAGCCATAATCAACAGGGATCCGCTATCATTCAAAGACATTAAACGTATCTGCGGATTCCTAAGAAGGAATAAGGTACACGAAAACAAACTTTTCACAGACTCATGCGATTCGTGCAAATACGCAGCGTGGGGAGGAAATAAAATGCTTGAATACTGTGAGGCTAAAATCAAAATGATCAATGAGTAAGCTCATCACATACGCATATTTAAAGGTCGAAACGGACATTTCGCAGAATATCGAGGTGGCACAACTGGATAACCCTATAAAATGGGCGCACGATCAGCTAAAATTCATCTTAGGCAAACGATTTTATGATGAATTGATCTCGCAAGGCACGACAAATCCGACAACTTTTACCACTGCAAACGCGGCTTTCTTCGATCCGTATGTAAAACAGTTCTTAGCCTGGGTGGCGTATCATGATTACCTGGTAAAATCACAAAGCTATACAACAAGAACAGGTATTAGGGTCTTCAAAGAAGAAAATTCCGACCCGGCAAGTGACGCAAATGTCAATATGCTGGTAAAACTGGCTTCTGATAAGGTGCAGTTTTATAAAGGAAATATGATGAACTACATAACAGACGCGAAAAGAGCGTCTTCAACAGCTTTTCCGCTTTATACCAACTCAACAAACCAAAATTTCGGTTCTGGATTTGGAATAAGCGGAGTATCAAGAATTTCCACAGAGGTAAAAGACATCACACAGAAAAAAATACAGAATGGCTACTGATCGTTCATATCTTTTTATCGCTGAAAACCGTGATTTGGTGCTTTATAACTCGAAAGCAGTACTGAATCAGGTGTTTACATTTGAATTTGACGACGGAAGCACATTCCTTTTTTCCGGTTACGTGTCAGCGTATCTATATGTATATGATTCTCCGGAACGTAACTACTTAGTAAAGTCTTACACCTCACAGCTTTCGCGGAATTCAAATAACATCGTGATGAACGCCAGCGTATCGGATATGACTTTCAATGAATCGGGTCAATATTATTTCGAGTTGGGATTCTCACAAAGCGGATACGAACAGCCTTTAAGATACGGTAAACTGTTTATTAAGTGAACATAAAAACCAAACTTAGGACGCTTGAAAATACGACTGTTCTAAAACAGGCTCCGTTTACTTTTGCTTATGATCCTGACGCATTAGCATTTTTTACAGCAGCGGGTATAACTGATCCGACTGAAAGGATCGCTGTAAATACGGCCATTTCATCTATGAAAACCGCCAGCCTTTGGTCTATATCAAAAGCGGTTTATTTCTTTGTTGGATCGTCAGCAACAAGTACGAAATTCAACGCGAAAGACCCGAGAGACTTAGATGCGGCTTATCGGATTGTATGGGCCGGAGGTGTTACCCACAATTCAAATGGGGTAACTTTTAACGGAACCACGGGAGTAGGTGATACGAAATTCGTCCCTTCTACTGTGTATCCTTCCTCCCGTATGTCGTTTCATTACTATCTGAAAAGCTATACGGCTGGAATTATTGTAGGGGCTTCAAAGCAGTACGCTTGGCCGGTGAACGCTCAAATCCTGAACGGTGACGGTACGGGAATGATTCAAATAGGAACCGCAGGGTTAGCGGCTTCTAATTTCTTAGGGATGAATTCGGAGGTAAGAACGGCCACGACTCAATACCACGTACACGATCAGGGGATTTACTCCATTGCAAGTTCCTTTGTTTCTAATTCTCCGGAAGCTATTCACTTTGGAAACTATACCCCCACAAATGGCTTTTGGTCAGACGGGAATTTAGGTTTCGCTTGTCTTGCGGACGACATGACTACAGCACAAGCGATCGCCTTAGATTCGATTGTTTATACTTTCTGCCAGACTCTTAACCGTCACGTCGCAAGAACTGACACCCATCAGCATTTCGGGGATTCGATTACCGCAGGGGCTTTTGTTTCTTCGACTCAAAGATGGGCGTACCTGGTTGCACAGGCCAAAGGAAGGTCGGAGGCAAACTACGGAGCGAACGGAACGACAATGCAAGTCAACGGAACCACAGCCGCATTTATAAGTTTCTACAACGGCCCGAGCGGTATTCCTATCAAACGGGTACAGGACAAGGCTCTCTTTATTGCTTACGGGTATAACGATGTTTATTATCAACTTTTGGCAACCGGGCCAAGTGTCGCAAGTTTTCAAGCCAACTTGGAAACGGTTATCGCATTCGCGAAAAACTCGCGCGGATGGTCAACGGGCAATATCTACATCGTGACAGGGTACTACGAAAACGCTCAAAGCTGGACGGGCATAGGGTCGGGTGTGGGACTTCCTACCTATAATCTTTACAGGACAGCGGCCCAAACAGCTTGCACGAATGCCGGGGCGACTTGGATAGATCCATACACAGCAACCGGGGATTCGGATTTCAACGAAACAGTAGATCCTAAGATTCACCCGAATGCTGGCGGTCATACTAAAATAGCTAATTACATAACTCCATTAGTGTCATGAAAAAAAAGAAATGTAAGTGTAAGGAAAAGCCAGAAATCTGGTTTGGTGTGTATTACCATCAGGGCGAGATCGAGGAGGCGGATGAGCGGATGATCTTAAAAGCCTTGAAGCACGGGGCAAAGGTTTACCATCAAT
>ERZ724522.603-NODE-603-length-22243-cov-5.179241_pt1 | contig 22243 bp, 32 predicted proteins | sample MGYA00376055_ERZ724522 | MGnify/ENA primary metagenome ERZ724522 (study PRJEB28724, sample SAMN07190884) | wastewater metagenome | isolation source: effluent of sewage treatment plant in Hong Hong | place: Hong Kong | collected 2016-03-17 ...
CAATTGTGGGCGCGCGGGCGCGGGACAAGTGGGACGACGTCGACCTCGCGCACGCTGCCAACCTGGCGCGAACTCAAGCGACGATCGAGGAGCTGCAGCAGGTACTCGAGGCCGAAGGGCACGTCATCGCGAACAACAAGGGGACGCCGATCGCGAACCCCGTGCACTCGGTACTCGAGACGCTGAGCCGCCGCGCCGTGGCGCTGTCTCGGATGCTGCACGTTCACCCCGAGGCGAAGGTCGGCGAGTCTCGCGAGCAGGGTAAAAAGCTCGGCAAGCAACGCGAGGCGGAGCGGTCACTCGAGGCCGGGCAAGTCGACGGCGACGACGTGTCGCTCCTCGGCGGCGTGAATGGCCCGACGCACTGAGGCGTGGCCGGCTAACGTCCTGCGCGCGATCAAGTCCGGCCCGGTGCCGGTGCTGCGCGATACGACCGGGCTACGGAACGCAGACCTTACTCGCGGCGAGCGTGTTGTCCGGTTTATCGAGTCGTACCTAGTCGTCCCCGAGGGCGACCTCGTCGGCAAACCGGTGCGACTTGATTATTTCCAAAAGGCCTTCGTTCTGGCGGTCTACGACAACCCGGCCGGAACCCGCGTGGCGATACTGTCCGAGGCCAGGAAGAACGCGAAAACCGCGACGATTGCGTTTCTCCTCCTCGCTACGCTCGTCGGCCCGGAGGCGATGCAAAACTCCCGCGTAGTCTCCGGCGCAATGTCGCGCGATCAAGCCGCGGAAGTCTACAACCTCGCGGCGAAATGCGCGGCGCTGTCGCCGGCGCTCGCGGGTATCGTGCACTCGACGCCGTCGGGCAAGGTGCTGACGGGTCTGCGGCTGAATACGGAATACAAGGCGCTCAGCGCGGAAAGCACGACGGCGCACGGAAAGTCTCCGCGCGTCGCGATCCTCGACGAGGTCGGGCAGGTAAAAGGGCCGCGCTCGGACTTTATCGACGCGATAACGACGGCGCAGGGCGCATATAGTGACCCGTTGTTGATTTACATCAGCACGCAAGCGGCCGGGGACGGCGACCTGCTCTCGATCCTGATCGACGACGCGACACAGAACAAACCGGCGTCGACCGTGTGCCACGTTTACGCGGCGGAACCCGGCGCCGACGTGATGGACCCGGAGGCCTGGGCGGCGGCGAATCCGGCGCTCGGGAAGTTTCGCTCGCTCGAGGACTTGCGGGCGCAGGCCGAGCGCGCCGCGCGGACGCCGAGTTTCGAGAACACCTTCCGCAACTTGTGTCTTAACCAACGGGTCAGCACTGTTTCGCCGTTCGTCTCCCGCGACGTGTGGCTATCCAACGGAGGCGCCGCCCCGCCGATGGCCGGTCGGCGAGTGTGGGCTGGTCTCGACCTCTCGGCCCGGCTCGACCTGACGGCGGCGATATTCGTTGACGAGGAGGGGCACGTCTGGCCGATGTTTTGGGCGCCCGCCGAGGGCCTGCAGGACCGGGCGCACCGGGACCGAGTCCCCTATGACGTGTGGGCGCGGCAGGGGCACTTGCGGCTGACGCCGGGCCGCTCGGTCGACTATGGGTTCGCCGTGCGCGACATTGCCGAGGCTACCGGCGGGGCCGAGGTCGTCGCGGTCGGGTTCGACCGGTGGCGGATTGACTTGTTCCGTCGCGAGCTCGAGCTCGCCGGGTTGTCGTTGCCTCTCGTGCCGCACGGCCAGGGGTTCCGCGATATGGCCCCGGCGCTCGACCGCCTCGAGGGGCTGCTGCTCGACGGCCGGTTACGGCACGGCGGGCACCCGGTGCTTACCATGTGCGCCGCTAACGCGACGACGACCGTAGACTCGGCGGGGAACCGGAAATTGGACAAAGTCAAGGCGACGGGTAGAATCGACGGCATGGTCGCGCTCGCTATGGCGGTAGCCGTGCGGGCGGGGCCGGCGTCGGGGGCGGATGCCGCCGGCGTTATGGACTTTCTCCGCAACCCGGTGACCACATGACGCAAAGGCCCGGCCGGCTCCGCGCGGCACTCCAACTGCTCTGGAACGGCGTACCGGTCGAGACCGTGAGCGTAGGCTCGTCGCCGAACGCCTCGACGTCGCTCTCCGGGCAGCTCGTGACGGCGGACTCGATGCTGCAGCTCTCGGCCGCCTGGGCGTGTGTGCGCCTCGTGTCCGAGACCATTGCAACGCTGCCCTTGTTCCTGTACGAGCGGACGGCGAGGGGCCGCGCGAAGGCCGACCGGCATCCGCTGTATTTCGCGCTCCATGCCCGGCCGAATAGCCGGACGACGAGCGCGCAATTCTGGGAGGCGTTCGTCGCCTCGATGCTCCTCCGCGATGGCGGGTTCGCGGAAATACTCCGCTACAACGGGACGCCGGTCGGGCTGCTTTTTCTCGAGCGTGACCGCCTGACGCTTGACGCGCGCCTCGGCCGGTATCGCTACCTCGACCCGGAAACCCATCGCTACCGCGAGATACTGCCGGCGGACGTTTTCCGCGTGCCGGGGTTCTCGCTCAATGGGCGCGACGGGCTGTCGGCGATCCAGTACGGCGCTAACGTGTTTGGGACGTCGCTCGCGGCCGAGGAGGCCAGCGCGGCGAAGTTCAAGCACGGGCTTGCGCCCACTGTGGCGGTTGAATACCCGACGGCCCTCCGCACGGAGCAACGCGACGAGGCGCGCACGGCGCTGCAGGCTCTCAGCGGCGCGGCCAATGCCGGAAAGGGGATCGTTCTCGAGGCGGGCGTCAAGGCGCACGTCGTAGGTATTTCGCCGGTCGACGCCCAGCTCCTCCAATCGCGGCAGTTCGGGGTCGAGGAGGTCTGTCGCTGGTTCCGCGTGCCGCCGTTTATGGTCGGGCATACCGCGACGTCGACGTCCTGGGGCACCGGGATGGAGCAGCAGAACCTCGTATTTCTGGCGTTCACCTTGCGCCCCTGGCTTACGCGGATCGAGCAGGCTATCGCTCTGCAGCTCCTCCGGCCTGGCGAGGACGCGCGGTTCTACGCGGAGTTTTCCGTCGAGGGGCTGCTCCGCGCGGACATTAAAGCCCGCGCCGAGGCGTACCAGATTGCGGCCCGCGGCGGATGGATGAATCGCGACGAGATTCGCGAAAAAGAGAACATGCCGCCCATACCGGGCGGTGATATTTTCACCGTTGAGGCCAACCTCGTTGCCCTTGACGCATTGACCCGAGGGGGTGCCCCGTGAGCCGCCGAAACCTGCCGAAGTTTTCCGCAGACGCCCGCCCCGCGGGCGTGTCGTGCGAAATATCCGAGACCGTGCTCGCGAAGTGGAACCCCGGTTTGAAAGTCGCCGCGGCGGCCGACGGGGCGCCGTCACAAATCACGATCTTTGACCCGATCGGCGTAGACCCGTGGTCCGGTAACGGGGTAACAGCCAACCGCATTGGCGCGGCGCTGCGGTCAATCGGCCGCGAGAACCCGGTCGACGTCCTGGTCAATTCGCCGGGCGGCGACGTGTTCGAGGGGATCGCGATTTACAACCTGCTCCGCGAGCACAAGGGGGAGGTTCGTGTGCAGGTTATCGGCGTCGCCGCGAGCATTGCGTCGGTTATCGCGATGGCCGGTGACTCGGTGCAGGTTGCCCGGTCGGCGTTTTTCATGATCCATAACTCGTGGGTTATCGCCGGCGGCAACCGCCACGACCTGCGCGCGGTGGCCGACACGCTCGAGCCGTTCGACGCGGCGATGGCGGACATTTACGCCGCCCGCACCGGTCTGACCGACAAGGCCGTCGGTAAGCTGATGGACGCCGAGACGTGGATCAACGGCGAGGACGCGGTCGCGCAGGGGTTCGCCGACTCCCTCCTTGACGTTGACCTCACGGCGTCGGAAGATACGAAACAGGGCACCCGTGCGTTGCGCGAGGCCGAAAGGCGACTCCAAGCGAGCGGCCTTTCCCGGTCTCAGTCTCGCCGGATGCTCGCGGAGATTCGCCAGGTCGAGCGTGATGCCGACCCGGCGGACGTGCGTGATGCCGTCGAACCCCGCAACGATGTGACCGAGGCCCTCGCGGAACTGAGGGCGACCGTGCAAACCATCATTTCGAGGTGACGCCATGAAGCGCTACAACATCGCCGCCCTTGCCGCGGCCATCGCGACCATGCCCGCCGTTCGCACTCACCGTGCCGACGCTGCCGGCGTGACCGCCCAGGACCTGCAGAACATTAATGCCGGCTTGAAGGCCATCCGCGACGAGCTGGCCGCGAAGGCCGAGCAGCTCGACCGCGAGATCAAGGCCAAGGGCGCCGCCGGCGTCGAGGTCAAAGCCGAGGTCGACCGGATGCTCGCCGCGCAGGGCGAACTCGTCGCCCGTCTGCAGAAAGCCGAGCAGATGATCGCCGAGCTTGACACGCTGCCGGGCCGCCGCCAGGCCTCCGTCATCGTGCTGCCGGGCGCGCAGCTCACGACCTCGCCGCAGTTTCAGGCGCTCGCCGCGGCTGGCGGGGCCCGTTCGGTGCAGGGGCAGTCGGTACACGCTCGCGCCGAGTTCGCGGCCGGCGTGCACGCTCTTGCCGCGCAGCTCCGGCCGCGCGCCGCGACCCTGACGTCGAGCACCTCGAGCGCGGGTGACCTGCTCGTGCCGGAGTTCGCCGGCTTGACGCCGGGTGCCCGCCGCGGCTTCCGTATCATGGACCTGATCGGCTACCGCCGCACGACCGCGCAGGTCGTCCGGTACGTTACCGAGACCCTCGCCAGCAATGGCGCGGCGCCCGTGAGCGAGAACCCGGCGAGCTCGAAGCCGGCGTCGAGCATCACCTACGCCGATACGTCGGTCGAGGTCAAGACGGTCGCGCACATCATCAAGGCGTCAAAGCAGATCCTCGACGACGTCCCGCAACTGCAGGACGAGGTCAACGCCGCCATGCTCTACATGCTCGAGTATGTCCTCGAGGAGCAGATCCTCAAGGGCTCGGGCGTCGGCCTCAACCTCTCCGGCATCGTCACCAACGCGACGGCCTACGCCGACCCCGGCGTCAACGTGCAGACCGAGACCGCGATCGACCGTATCCGCAAGGCCATGCTGCAGGTCGCGCTCGCCAACCGCACGCCGGACGGCATCGTGCTGCACCCGACGGACTGGTGCGACATCGAACTGACGAAGGACACGAGCAATCGCTACATTTTCGCCGCGCCGCAGGGCGTCGCCGGCCCGGTCCTCTGGGGCCTGCCGGTCGTCGATACGGCGGCGATGACGGCGAACTCGTTCCTCGTCGGCGCGTTCCGTCAGGGCGCGACGTTCTACGATCGCGAGCAGGCAAATATCGCCATCGCGACGCAGAACGAGGACGACTTCGTCAAGAACCTGGTAACGATCCGGGCCGAGTGCCGCGGCGCTGTCGCGGTGCGGATGCCGGAGGCGTTCGTTACCGGGAACTTCACGGGCGTCGAGTCGGAGTAAATCCCAAGGGCAGGGGCCAAGGAAGGCCCCAACTCCGCCAACGTGAGGGCGTAAGTCATGGCTACCGAATTGATCGCCGCCGGCACGTCGAAGGCGGTTTCCGCATCGTTTACCCTCGCCGCGGGCGAGTCGGCGACGCTGCTTATCAAGGGCGGCTCCGGCCTGCAGCGCCCGCCGCTGCGGGCACATATTGTCCTGCAGGCGCAGGATTCCGGCGGCGCATGGCGGCACCACGCCGACCTTCGCGGGACGAACGGGTCGCACGTCCTGACCGCGGTCGGTACATTCCGTGTCGTGCGCCCGGCACAGGCGTCCGCCGTGGGCGTTGACCGTGGCTGACGTCGAGGTCATCGCGGCCCGGCCTTTTCTTCATGGCCGTATCCGCGCGAAGGCCGGCGACGCGTTCCGCCTCCCCGAGCGCGAGGCGCGCGACCTCGAACGCGCCGGGCTTGTGCGACGGCGGAACGGAGCGCCGGAACCGCTGATAAAAAAGGCGGACCCGGCGCCGAGTGGGCCGCCGGCGCCGTTGTTTGTATTGCCTCCGGCCCCTCCCTCACCGCTGCCGACGTCGAGCTCGTCCGCGCCTGGCGATTCGCAGACGCCGCGCAGGCGTGGGCGCCCGAAGGGGTCGCGCAATCGCCCCCGCGACGAGTCGTCGCCGCCAACCTGAGTTATCGGGCTGCCCCGTGGGCGGACGCCTTGTTCGCGATGGACCGGCAATTCTGGGACGTGTACGGCCGCGAGGTCCGGGCGTCCGGGTTTACCGGCGACCTTGTGACGTGCCAGCCGCTCGCCGGCCTGAAACGCATACCGACCGACGGAATACAGAACTCCGGCGCCGGCGCGATCATTCTCGCGGCCCGGCGGGGCGCTGACCGCGTGATTCTGCTCGGCTACGACTGTCAATACGACGGCGCGCGGCGGCACTGGCACGAGGACCACCGGCGCCCCCTCGGCAATGCCGGGAGCTTGCATAAGTGGCCCGATCAATTCCGGGCGTTACGCGCGCACCTGGCTGGCGTCGAGGTGGTTAACGCCTCGCGGCAAACTGCGCTAGACTGTTTCCCGCGGGTATCGCTCGAGGAGGCGCTCCGGTGTCATATGTAACGCTCGCCGAGGCGAAAGCGCACCTCGCCGTCATCCACTCGGACGACGACGCGGTGATACAACAATGCCTCGACGCCGCCGAGGACTACGCCGCGGCGTACATGGGCCGCGCGGCGATTGCCGACGCGCAACATTGCCCGTGGCGAGGCGGGAATGACTGCACGTCATCGAGCGAGTCCGAGCCGCAGACCGTACCGCCGGCCGTCGTGCAGGCCATTTTGATGCTGTGCGCCGGCTACTACGAGGACCGCGCCGCGACGCTCGACGCCGCGAAGCCGGAAAATCCGGCGGTTGCTCGGATGCTGCATTTCCACCGTGTCGGTCTGGGGTTCTGACGTGGCCGTCGAACCGGGAAAATACCGCCACCGGGTCGCGATCGAGCGGAAGGTCGAGGCCCAGGACGCGACGACCGGCGAGGTCTCGCACACCTGGGCGCCGCTGTCGCTGTCCTCGGACGTCACGACGGCGGCCGTCCCGGCGCAATGCCTGACCGGGCCGGGGCGGGAGGCGAAGCTCGCCGGCGCGCCGCAGGCAGCGGCCACGCTCCGGGTCGCCTTCCGGTGGTTCCCTGGCCTGCGCGCAACCGACCGGATCGTGTGGCAATCCGTCGCCTACGATATTGCAGGCATCGAGACCGACGCGACCGGTCGTCGCGAGTATCGCGTCACTTGTACCGGCGGGCTCAATGACGGCGGCCGGTGACCGGTTAATCATCGTCGCCGACGGGCCGAGCGCGGCCGGGTTCGTGCCGCCTGACGGCGTCCCGATCATGGCGGTGAAGGGCGCTATCCTCTGGCTCCCGCGCGCCGACTATTGGTTCTCGCTCGATCCCAACGCGCGGACCTTCGCGATGCTGGCGCGGCGCCGGCCGGGCGTGCGCTACGCTGCCGCGGTGCCGCCCGAGGTCGAGCTACCCGAGGGCGTCGAGCGCCTCGAGCGCATCGCTGCCGAGCCAAACCGCACCCCGATGCCGCCGCGCAATCGCGGCCCAGAGTGGTGGGCGTGGCGACTCGGGGCGGTGACGCCGTTGTCCGAGGTGCCGGGCCGGATTCATACCGGCAATAGCGCGTGGGGCGCGCTCGGATGGGCGTATCACCTCGGGTTTCGCCGCGTGCTCCTCGTGGGAGTCGACGGCACCGGGCAGCGCCGCGTGAGCGACGGCGCCCGGCCGCGCCAGCTCGCGCACCTGCCCTTTCTTTTCGAGCAGGCGCTACCGCAGGTTGACCTCGCGAGCGTGTCGCGACTCGGCCGCGTCCCCCGCGTTACCCTCAAGGAGTGGCTAACCGATGCGCGTGCACGGCGTTGACCTGATCCCCGAAGGCGACCGCGTCGTCGTCAACTGGCAGCGCGATGGCTCGTTCGAGCCGGAGTCGGTGGCTATTTGGCTCGCCGCGGTGCGCGATGGCGGCGTCGCGCTCGACGTCGGGGCGTATACCGGCCTCTACGCGCTGCTCGCAGCCTGCAGCGGCGCGCAGGCCGTCGCATACGAGCCGAACCCCTATGTATTCGGGCGGCTTATCGCCAACATCGAGCGCAACGGCGTGGCGGTCGAGTGCCGGAACGTTGCGGTATCCGACAAGGTCGAGCGGCGCCCGCTCTACATGCGCGCGGAAATGACGAGCGCGGGGAGGTTCCGCCGGCGCGAGGGCGACCGCGAGGTCATGGTCGATTGCGCCACGCTCGAGTACCCGCGCCGGGTGGCGGCGATCAAGATCGACGTCGAGGGGGCCGAGCTCGCGGTCCTGCGCGGGGCGGAGGCGCTGCTCGCGCGCGACCGCCCCCTTGTGATTGCCGAGGCGCTGACCGACGCGGCGCGTCGGGCGCTCGTGCTGCATATGACCGGCCGCGGCTACTCTTGGTCCGTCGCGGATCGGCGCAACCTGGTGTTTCGCCCGTGACCGGCGCCGTTCTTTGCGTCTTGCGCTCCGGCGGGCCGGACTACGGCCCCGGCAACGTCGAGGCGCTGCGGGACTCGCTCGCGCGGCACTCGGACGCGCCCCTCGTGTGCTTTTCCGACGTGCCGGTCCCGTGCCGCCGCGTGCCGCTTGCGCACCGGTGGCCGGGATGGTGGTCGAAGCTCGAGGTTTTCCGGTTCAACTACGCCGACCCGGTGCTCTATGTCGACCTCGATACTGTGTTCGTCGATGACCCGGCGCCTCTGTTCCGCGAACGGTTCACCATGCTGCAGCGGCTTAATTGGCCGGCGGGCGAGGTCGGGTCTGGCGTCATGTCCTGGGCGGGCGACTTTTCGCACCTCTACCGATCGTTTGCGGCCAATCCGGAGCGGCATATTGCCGGCTACCGCACGCCGGCTAAGTGGGGGGATCAAGGGTTTATCCGTGACCACCTGGGCGAGCGGCCGGCGCTTTTCGAGACCTCGCTCGCCGCGTCGTACAAAGGCCACTGTACGGACAAGGGCCGCGGGCCGTTCCGCATCCCGCACCCGGACGTTAGGGTGGTATATTTCCACGGTAAGCCGCGACCGTGGGAGGTGCCGCCGGTATGGAAGGCCTAGAGGCGCTGCGGGCGAAGCTGCTTGTTTTGCGCGAGGACGAGGGGCGGAAGGCGCTCCGTCGCGCTGTGCGTCGCGCGGCGGCCGTGCTCGAGGAGGAGGCCCGCGGGCGTGCGGCGGCGCTCGACGATCCGGCGACGCGCGAAATCATTGCGAAGAACATAACCGCGAAGTTCTCGAGCCGCTACGAAAAGCAAACTGGCGACTTTAAGGTCCGCGTCGGCGTCCTCGGCGGCGCTCGGCAATACACGAACAACAAAGAGAACCGATCAAAAGGCCGGGTTGGTCGCACCTACCAGACCCTCGGGGACAAGGGCAACCCCGGCGGCGACACGTTCTATTGGCGGTTTCTCGAGTTCGGCACGGCACGGGCGCCCGCGCAGCCGTTTCTGCGGCCAGCGGCCGAAGCCGCGCAAGATCGCGTCTTTTCCGTCTTTGCCGAGGAGGCCGAACGCGCAATCGACCGGCTGATCGCTCGCGCTAGCCGAGGTGCCCGCCGATGAACTACCCGCCGATTTTCGAGACCTGCGCGGCCGACGCCGGGGTCGTGGCGTTGCTCGGCGAGTCGGGGGGCGCGCTGCGGCTCTACCCGGCCGGATCGGCGCCCCAGGGCGCGGCGAAACCCTATGCCGTGTGGCAATTTATCGGCGGCGGCCCCGAGAATTACCTCGGCGGGCGCCCGGATATTGACCGGTTCGCGCTGCAGGTCGACGCTTACGCCGACACGCTGTCGGCGGCGCGGGCCATCGCCGACGCGATCGAGGAAGCGATCGAGATGCTCGCCCATGTGACGGCGTTTCGCGGGGAGGAGAAAGACCCGGAGACGGCCCTTTATCGCGTCGGGTTCGACCTCGAGTGGTTCGTTGCCCGGCCGGCGCCCGGCCCGACCCCGGTATCCTCTGAACCGACCCCGGTGTCCTCCTCGGGCGGCGGGCTGGCGGCGTACCCGCTCGACGATGACGGCACAGTCGCCGCGGCGCTCGGCTACGGGTTGGCAGCCACGAACGCCCCGGCGTACCTGCGTGCGGACTACACCTACGTGGACATGGGGAGCACGGTTGTCGCGGCTCCGGCGACGCCAAACGCACTCGGCCTGCAAGCGGTTACGGTTGCCCCCGGCACCATTCTCGCGTGCGAGGCGGTGGTTCACGTTGCGGCGACCGATCACACGGAGATTGGCATCGCATGTTTTGACAGCGTGAGCGGCACCCTTGCCGGGGGGATCTGGACGTGCTCGATCGCGAACGATGACGGGAACACGCCCACGTATACAGTAGATGTGGAGGGGACTTCTGCTGCCAGAACGTCACCGGCAGCAGGGTTCCGTATTGGCTTGTCGATCAATGGTAATACGGGGCAGGTCACCGGCCACACCACGGACGGCGACATCGCATCCTTGGCGGCGTTCACGCCCGGCCGTCGGGTAACGTTCGTTTTGTTCATCGATGACGGTGGCGGCGCGCCGGGGGCGCTCGGGCAGGCGTGCAGCATCGAACTCGTGCCGGCGGCTGCCGACATGGCCCTCACCTACCCAGTAGGTGCCGTCGACGTGTTCGGGGACGTAATTTGACGCCGGCCTCTAGTGGTCGGATAATCTAGGTACTCTCGCGGAGGAAAGGCCATGTCGAAGAAAACCCAGGGTACCCGGCTCTATGCCGTCGATCCCTCCAACAACGCCCTGATTACCGTCGGTTGCGTGACGTCCCTCTCGGGCCTGAGCGCCAGCCGCGATCAAATCGAAACGACCTGTCTCGAGGCGGACGCTAAAACCTACGAGGCCGGCATGATGTCGCCGGGTGCGGCGTCGTTCGGGCTCAATTTTGACCCCGAGGACGTGACGCACGCGCGGCTGCACGAGATTTACTCGACGGACAAGTCGCCGCTGATGAATTGGGCGGTCGGTTTCTCGGACGGCACGGCCGCGCCGACGATCGACTCGTCGGGCGACTTCGTGCTCCCCGGCACTCGCTCGTGGATCACGTTCTCCGGCTATATTGCCGACATCCCGTTCGACTTCGCGCTGTCCTCGGTCGTCAAGTCGACCGTCGCCGTGCAGGTCAGCGGCGCGCCGGTGCTCGTGCCGAAGGTCTCCTGACGTGGACCTCGCAAAACTGCGGGAGGCGGGGGCGTTCGTCCCCGCCGGCCTGGTCAAGCGGTCGATCGCGTGGAACGGACACACGTTCGACGTGTACATCAAGCGGCTTTCGTTCGGCGTGGTCGAGGATGCGCTCGCGGCTTCCGGCCCGGAAGCGCGCGGCCGGTCCTCGAGTTTGATCGCCGCGGCGGTTTGTCACGAGGACGGCACGCCCGCGATGACGTTCGACGAGGCGTACCAACTCCGGTCCTCTCTCGCGCGGCTGCTTTCTGACGCAATCCGCGAGGTCAACGAACTGGGGGAAGCGTAACGCTTACGCCGCAGGACGAGGCTTGGCACGAGCTCGTCTTGCACGGTGTAGGCGGGCGAACCATCGCAGAAGCCAAGGCGCGGCTAACCTACGCCGAGGCGCTGCGGTGGTTCGAGTTCATCCGGTTGCGTGGCTCGTTGCACCTGGGGCGGCGAATTGAGTGCGCTGCGGCGCTCGTTGCGCTGCAGGTCAACCGGTCGGCCGGCGGCTCCGCGTCCTATCAGGACTTCACGCCGCACGAACCGCGGCCGGAAATGACGCCGGAGGCGTTTTTCGCTATCTTGTCGCGGGGGGTGGCGCAGAATGGCGAATCGTAGCCTCGGCACATTAACCGTTGACCTGGTCGCAAAGGTTCAAGGGTTCCGCGAAGGCATGACCGAGGCCGAAAGGTCCGCGGAAAAAGCCGCCGCGAAAATACGCCGGGAAACTGCCAAGACGATTGACACGGTCGCCGAGTGGGGCAAGGCCGCGGGCGCCGCTGCCGCAGCCGTGGGCGCTGCCGTCGCGTACATGACGACGCAGCAGGTCGCCGCGATCGCCGCGCAAAAAGACCTCGCCGATACGCTCGGAACGACGCAGGGCCAGCTCGCCGGCCTGCAGCGCGCGGCGGACCTTTCCGGCGTGGCGCACGACGAGCTCGGCGCGGCGGTGAAGAAGCTCAACAACCTGATCGGCGAGGGCCAAGCGGGGAACAAGGCCGCCATTGCCACTTTCGACCGGCTCGGGCTGTCGTTGTCCGACCTTGTGGCGATGCCGGTCGAGGAAAGAATGGCCGCCATTTCGCGGGCTATTACCGGCCTCGGAACGCAGACCGAGCGCGCCGCCGCAATGCAGGACCTTTTCGGCAAGTCCGGCCAGGCGCTCTTGCCGATGATGCAGGACAACGCCGCGACGCTGGCGGCGGGCGCGGCTTCCGCGCGAGACCTTGGGACGGCGCTCTCGGATATTGACGTCGCCAGGATCGCGGAAGCGGACGACCGAATGGCGGACGCAGCGGCGGCCATTGAAGGCGTGAAAAACGCCTTCGCCGCGGAGTTCGCGCCGATCCTTTCCGTTGCTGCCGAGCGGCTGACCGGGCTCGCGAAAGATGGGCGCGGGCTGGCGGGGGTGTTCGTCGATGCGTTCGAGTTCGCCGCTAAAGCGGCCGGCTACATCCTGACGCCGTTACACGACGCACACACGGCGTTGCTTGCGATCAATGTGACGACCGATTCGATGGCGCTCGCGTTCAACCTCACGGCGATGGCGATCGAGCAGGTCGCGCTCGCTATCGACCGCGTGCTCGGAACCGACACGGCGGAAAGCATCAAGCAACGGCAGCAGGTCGTTACCGGCGCTGTCGCGGCGAGTATGGCCCGTGTGGCAGACTCGGCGAAGGCCTTGAAAGAACAGTGGAATAGCGCCCTCCCATACGAGGAAGTCGACCGGTTCTTCGCGGATGTCCGCGCGAAGATGCGCGACGCGGCGGCTACCGCCCCGCTCTCGGCGGCAGCGGGCCTGCCGTCGGCTCCCTCCGTAGCGGGCACCGGCGCGGCGAAAGCCGAAAGCCCCGGCGTTGGTGTGGGCGACTGGCAGCAGCACCTCGACGAGGTCGCGGCGGTAACCGCCGAGTTCCGCGCCGACCAACTGGCGGCCGACAAGTTCGCGAGCGACCAACGTCGCGCGATGATGGCCGATGAGCTGGCCGCGGAGATTGCAAACGGCGACGTAGAGCGCGAGGCGGCCGAGATAACCGCGGCGAGTAAAGCACGCCTCCGCGCCCAGGAATACGCGAACGCGAAGGACGCGCTCGGCAACCTCTCGACGTTGATGAATAGCCACTCGCGCAAGGCGTTCGAGCTCGGCAAGGCGGCGAGCTACGCGTCGGCGATTATCAACATTGCCGAAGGCGTGACCAAGGCGCTTGCGCAAGGTGGTATTTTCGGCCCGGTGCTCGCCGGCACGATTGTCGCCGCCGGCGCCGTGCAGCTCCAATCTATCCGCGCGCAGCAGTTCGGCGGCGGCGGGTCGGCGGGCGTTGCGCCCACTGTCGCGGCGAGCAGCGCGGCGACGCCGTTCTCGCCGGGCGGGAACGCGCCGTCGAGCGTGACGTATGTCAACCTCGAGCCGGGGCAAATGTATTCCGGGCAGCAGCTCGTCGAGCTGATTAACGACGCCGTATCGCGCGGCTCGACTCTGAGGGTGCGCTAATGGCAGACCTGCCGGTTATCGGGTTCGACTCGATTGTGACCGCGACGAACATCACGGCGAGCGCGGAGTCCGCAGGGTTCCCCGCGTCGGCGCTCGGAAACCCGCTAACCTACGATCGCTTCCGGGCGCCAGTGACGGGCGATTCCGAGGGAAAGGTTTATCTTTTCATCGACGCCGGATCGGCCGTGTCGGTCGACTATTTCGGCATTGCCGCGCATAACCTGGGCACGATTGCCGCAACCGTCACGCTATACGGCGCGAACGAGGCGGGCCTCGCGACGACCTTGACGCAGTTCGGCACGGCCTCGCCGACCGACGACGCGCCGCTGCTCGTGCTCGAGACGGCCCTCGTGCGGCGCTATTGGGTTCTGTGCATCGACCCCGGCGCCGTGACCGCTACCGAGGAAGTCGATATGGGCGTCCTGTTTATCGGCGCGCGCATGACTTTCGAGCGGTGCGTGCGCGGCAAGTACCGCCCGCTGCCGTACTCGCGCGTTACGGAGTTCAACGTAAACCGGTCGATGAATGGGCAATTCGTCGGGCGCACGATCCAACGCAAAGGCTTTAAGTCGTCGGTCTCGTTCGACCTTATGTCGGCCGCGTGGGTTCGTTCGACGTTCCAACTGTTCGTAAAGGCCGCGCGGACCTCGGCGTATTTCTTCGCGTGGAAACCCGACACTTACCCCGGCGAAGTCGCGTTCGTTGATACCGCCGACGATATTGCCGTCGAGTATACCGGCGACCGCGACCGCATGTCGGCCGCGTGGGAAATGCAGGGACTAGGGTGGGATGAATGACCGACCGCACAACCTCGGGCCGCGAGTATTTCGAGTGGGTCGAGCTGCACCAGTCTTTTTGCGCTAACCGTTTCGGCGACGGCGTCGAGTCGTCGGCCGCTATCGGTTTGTGTATGGCTACGCTCGCTGCGCCAGGCGACGAAAAGTGCCATAACACCTTGTCGACCTGCGCGCGAACGGATAACTACGTCGAGGGCTCGCTCGTTCTGCGGTTTTGCAAGGATGGCCCGCTCCGGCCGAGCGACGGCGAGTATTACTTCCCGTTGTTGGTCTCGGCGCGCATCGTGCCGGCGAGCATTAACCCCGGCGTAGGCAACCGCGACAAGGGCGCGCTAGGCACTCGCGCGCAACTCTCCGCGACGTTCCGCGACGGGCCGCACCCGGATACGCTCGCCGATCCGTACCTCGCCGAGCGGTTGATCGGCGCGGCGCAGTACGACGGCGTCGGCTACAACCCGTTCGAGCGGTCGACGTTCTGGCGCAAGTGGGCCGCGCGGAACTTATATAAGCTCAATCGCCGCATTGTCCACTGTGGCGGCTACATCGACGCGGCAGGCGTGGTTAGCGACGTCGTCCGCCGCGAGTTTTGGGTCAGCGGGTTCTCCGGCCCAAATGGCGACGGGTCGGTCGCTATCGACGGCCTCGACATTCTCGCGCGCATCGCCGACGAAAAGGCGCAGATTCCCGCCCCGTCTACCGGCAAGCTCGACGCCGGCATAACGGAAGTCTCCGGTTCCGCTACGCTCACGCCGGCCGGGATCGGCGACGACGAGTACCCGGCGAGCGGGTGGGTTTGCATCGGCGACGAAGTTATCGAGTTCACCCGCACCGGTGACGCGCTGACGCTCGTCGCGCGGGGCGACTTCGGCACGACCCCTGACGACCACGACGCCGGCGCGACGGTCCAACTGTGCGAGCGGTTCGACGCGGTGACGCCTTCCGAGATTCTGCAGCGGGCGCTACCGTTCGCCGGCATTGACGTGTCGGAATACTGCGACCTCGCGCAATGGGCCGACGAGACCTACGCGTTCCTTCCGCGGCTTTACTCGACGTTGATCCCGCGCCCGGTCGGCGTGTATCAGATAGTTTCCGAAGTGCAGGAACATATGTACCTGTACGTATGGCTTGACGAGCGCGACGGGCTAATCAAGCTGCGCGCCGTGCGGCCGGCGTCCGACGAGGAAGTCACGGCGCTAACCGAGTCGTCCATCCTGGCGCTCACGAGTCGCGAGCAGCCGGAGCAACGGCTCTCCCGCGTGGTCATTAACTACGCGATGCGCGACTATACGCGCTCGCTCGACGAGTCGACGAATTACGGTGTCACGGACGTGGTCGGCGCGTTCGCCGAGGAATTGCCAGAGCGGTCGGGCGGCCCGATGACGCGCGTTATCAATTCGCGATGGCTCGACGCTACCGACGGCGCCGCCGCGGTCGAGCTCGGCGAGAAACTGCTCGCGCGCTACAAAGTTCCGCCGCGCCGCGTGTCGTTCTCGCTCGACGCGAAAGATCGCGCATTGTGGGTCGGGGACTTCGTGTCGCTGCAGACCTCGCAGCACGTCGACCGGTTCGGCCAGCAAGTGTCGATCCCGGCGCAGGTTACGGCGGTAGCTGAGGACGTGCCGGGGCACCGATTCACCTATGACGCGCAACAGTTTACTTACCTCGACTTCGACTTTTCCCTCGTCATTGAGGTTTCTGGAACCGTCGAGGACATCGACCTGCGGGCGCTGTTCGCCAGTAAGTTTGCGCGGAGGCCGGGCGCCGAAACTGTGACGTTTATCGTGCGCGACGGCGCGGTAGTCGGATCGTCCTCGGCCGCTACGCCGGCCTTGGTCACGGGACTCTGGCCGCCAGAGACCGATGTCCTTTTGGTCAATCACGGGACGATCGCCGGAAAGGGCGGCACGGGGGGCGGGGCTAACGTCACGGGGGGCGGATACACGGCGAGCAACGGCGGCAACGGCGGCGACGCAATACACGCGACATCGGCGATCCGCATCGACAATACCGACGGCGTGATAGCGGGCGGCGGGGGCGGCGGTACGATTTTTGCCGGTGCGTACTACGACGACGTGCCTCCTAACGTGATTTTCATCCCCGGTTCTGGCGGTGCGGGCCACATTGCCGGCGCGGTCGGGAGCATTACAGGAACCCCGCACGCGGTAGGCACCGGGTATGCGGGCGGATTGTTGACCGGTGGCGGGGATGGAACCGCCCCGAACGGCGCCGGGGGCTATTGGACGGGCACGGCTGGAGGGGACGCGGGGCAGCCTGGCGAAACCCCGGCCTACGGGACGTTTGGCAGTCCCGGCGCCGGAGGTGCGGCGGTGGTCGGTAATTCCTTCATCACCTGGGTCGCCACCGGTGACCGCCGCGGGTCGGTAAGTTAGAATCCCGAGAACCCTCACGAGGTCGACGCCGTGCCGATTGTCCGCCCGCTGACCCTTCCCCTGATTCGCCCGCTCGGCGTAGCGGATGCCGGCGGCGCCTCTCCGGCCCCGGCGACCTATGCGACGTGGAACTCGGCGGACAAGGACGCGTCGGTCGTTCTCTCGCTCGCCGACCTGCGCGCAGCGAAGCCGAGCGGCGGCGGGTGGGGGAACGTGCGCGCTACGATCGGCAAGGCGTCTGGCAAGTGGCGCTGGCGCAAGCTCGACGGTACGGGAGCGCACCTGATCGTCGGCGTCGGCACTATCGACGCGCCCCTCGGCGGGGCCGGGAATAGCAACTATTTGGGGGCCGACGCGAACGGGTGGGGGTTCTACGTTGGTGACGGCAACCTCTATTCCGTGCATAACGGATCGGTCGTGCAAATTACGTCGCTCGCGCAGGCAGCGGAAGTCGAGCTCCGTCTCAATCTTGACGCGAACACCTTGTCGCTTGTGCGCGGCGTCGACACGCTGCACACGTTCGACGTGTCGTCGCGCGGTTCGGCGACGCTTTACCCCATGCAATCGCTTTTCAGCGCGGGCCCCGCGGCTACCGCCAATTTTGGCCCGGACAACCTTGGCACGCCGGTCGCCGGATATAACGACGGGGTATTCGAATAATGCGCATCACCATCACGACCGTCGCCCAGGGCCTCCCGCTCGTCGCGCAGGACGGCGATACCGTGTCGTTCTCCCTGCCGGCCGGGTTCGCGCTCCGGCGCATCCGTAACGGCGATACCGCCACCGTCACGCAATCGTCGCCGTTCGTCCACTCGGGCGGCGAGGCGACGTATCGGATTGACCGCCTCACGACGGACGGGCAGCCGGCCGAGGCGGTGCTTGACATTGTGAGGGCCTGAGCATGGCGCCGCCGACTCGCCGCGAACACGAGTACCCTGAGAAACATCCGCGCCTCCCCGTGTATTTTCCCGACGTCACGCTCGGGAACCTGCTCGCCATTGCGGTATTCCTGGCGACTGGCGCCGGCGTGTACGCGGCGAGCGAGGCGCGTATCGCGAAGCTCGAGACGAAAGTCGATATGCAGGACGCGGCGCAAAAAGCCGCCCTCGACGCTCAGGGGAAACTTACCGAGCAGGCGGTCGGCAACGTCGATCACCGGTTGACCTCCCTCGAGGAGAAAATCGACCGCATCCTAACCAACGTCGAGCGCCGTCGATGATCGCCTCCCGCCGCCTCGAGGACTTGCACCCGGCCGCCAGGCGCCGCGCCGTTGCGTTCCTGGGCGCCTGCAAACGGGAGGGTATCGAGGTGCTTATCTATTGCACCTTCCGCGACGCCGAGGCGCAGGCGGCCGAGTATGCCAAGGGGCGCACAGCGCCGGGCCGGATTGTCACATGGGCCAAGCCGGGCGAGTCGTGGCACCAGTACCGGCTCGCGTTCGATTGCGTTCCCCTCGTCGGGGGCAAGCCCGTCTGGAACCAGGCGACGCCGGCCGAGCGCGAGCTCTGGGAGCAGGTCGGTAAGGCCGGCGAGTCGGTCGGGCTCCAATGGTCAGGCCGATGGTCGGGCGCGAAGCGCGAGACCGCGCATTTTCAATTTACCGGCGGGCTCACGCTCGCCGACCTGCAGGCCGGCAGGCTGCCGGCGGAGGACGCGTAGCATGGCCCTTAAATCCCCGCGCATGATCGACGCCCCGCACCGTAAGTGGTCCGTGTGGGTTCTGTCCGCCGCGACCGCCCTTGCCGGGCTCGAGCAGGCCCTCCCGGCGCTCAAGGGGGTAATGCCGCCTGATTGGTACGCCTACGCCTTCGGCGCGGCACTGCTCGCCCGGCTGATCCGCCAGACCGTCGACGACGCTCAAAAGGGGCAGTAGTCGACGCATTCCCAGGCGCCGAACCGGCCGCCTCGCGCAGCCGTGCCTCTCCGGTGCGGGTAGGGCGCGGCGCTGCAGCGACACAACTGCCGGTCGAGCTCTACGCGGTCCCGGTAGCGGTCGTGATACCAATGCGAGCGCGACCCGCACCTCGGGCACTTCGGCACGCGGCCCGGCGATGCGTACCACCCGAGCGGTTGCGGGAAGCTGCGGCGGGTCCAGCACCGGGCGCCGTTGACACGCCGTAAGCACCGGTAGCGCCAACACCTCTTAGCCAAGGGTCACCCGGCCCGACCGCGTGTCGAATATTTCGACCGCGCCCGGTTTGCGGTTGGCCGCGATCCACTCGGCGTAAAGGTCGCGCGGGAAGTGGAACCCCATTGCGTACAGGCTTATGAGGGCGTCGAAGGCGAACGGCGGCAGCGGCGCGAGTGACGGATTCCACGTCGTCACAGCGCACCACGGCGCCGCGGCCCGCACGCGGTCGGCGGCTTCCCCGAGGTCGCAATAGGCCGCACCGTAGTCCTGCCACCCGTGGCCGCGCCCGCCTTCCTCCGTGTCGACGAGCAGCACGCGGGGAAGGCCGAGCCGCTCGGCGAGGATCGCCTCGACATGACCGCAGCCGGGGCCGATCGACACTAAGGCCATGCCGGGGCGCCCATGACCGAGGCGGCCGAGCACCTCGAGCGCGTCGAGCTCGAGCTCGCCCAAGGCGGCGGACGTGTAGGCCTCGACGAGACCGCGCGCCTCGAGCTCCGCGACGAGGTGCGGCGTGCGCCCCGTGCGCGTCCATTCGCGGAGTGGTTCTTTCCCGACGAGCGCGACATAGGGCCGCGTGCGCTGCAGGATTAGCCGGGTCAGGGCCGAGGGCGTCATGCGCGCACCCGGCGCGGCAGCCGCGCCACCGTCACCCGCTCGACAACCAGGACGCCGCCGTCCTCACGGTACTGCTCGGCGTAGTGCATCGCCTCGCGGTAGGCGTCCGCGTGCGGGCCGGACGTCGAGGCCTCAACCACGCTGTCGACGAGGATGTCGAACTCGGCGTCAAGTCGGCGGCCGGGGCGGGGCGCGTTCCCGGAACGTCGGGCGGCGGTCATGCGTAGCACCTCTCACCGCGGCATCCGGGCGCGTCTTGGTTGATCGTGTCCGGCTCGGGATCGCACCCGCGCAGGCCGATAGCGAAGAAAACCGCCAGTAGCACGAGGCCGCCCGCTAGTGTCCTATTCATCGTCGCCACCCCGCCCGTAGTGGAACTTACCGGCCCCCTGGCGGCTCCCGCCGGGCGCCACGACCTCGACTTTCCCGCCGCGCCGAAGGAACCTTTCGGTATCCTCGGCGAGTTTGCGCCGCCGCGCCTCGTGCTCGCTGCGCTGCGTGTAGGTGCGCGCGGCGGCCTCTTGTTCGTCGCTCACGGTTCGCGGCCCTCGATGTATTGGGCGGCGTGAGTCATGCCGAGTTCGCGCAGCTCGGCGGCGACTGCCGCGCGGTACGCCTCGAGGCGCTCGAGGCGCTCGACGACGGCGGCGAGGTGCATGTCGCGCGCGTCGTAGAGGGTCGGTATCTTGTGCTTGACCGTGTGCACGACGCCGCCGACGAGGGCGCGCTGCGCTATTTCCCGCTCGAGGCGGGCCATATCTTCGCGAGTTTTCATTATTTGAGCCTCCAGTCGGCTTGTCTCAGGATGGCGGCGATAAAGGCATCATGCCCCGCGCCGTACATTTCCGCGCCGCTATTGGTAATTACGGCGCATTGCGTGAACGACGGCCCATATCCGCCGCGCGCCAGCCGCTCGATAGCGGCGAGCGCCTGGCGGTCGGTGCCGCTCGTGAGGTCGCATTCAAGGGCGGCGAGGTCGTGCTCGAGCCCGGCGACGCGCGAGATCAGGGCGGCGCGGTCGGCTTCGGCGGCGGCGCGGATGCGGCGGACGGCAACGCGGCAAAGGTGTGACTGTATCGCCACGGTACAGGAGGCGATACAGCAGGCGAGAACGGCGAGAATCACGGGGCTTTCTCCAATTCGGCGATTAAGTCGCGGGCGAGGGTCGAGGATATGCCGACGGCTTCCGGCACGCGGGATAGCGCGGCAAACTCGACGGCTCGGCGAAGCCTGGCGGCGAGCTGCGCGCGGTGACTCGGCGGCAGCACCGGCGGTGCGGTCGGTATCGACGCCCGCGGCGCGCAGGCCGGGGGTTCCGGGTCGCTGGCGTCCCACACGAGGCCGCACCGGCGGCACTCCATTTGATCGGCGACGCGGCGAGCGTGACAGGTCATGGCGCGACCCTCCGGTCGCTCCCGGCAAGGGCCGCGCGGCTGAGCTGCACTATCGTCCGCAGCATCCCGGCGCCTATTTCGCTCGCGTCCGGGTTTAGCGCCGCTACCTTTCGCAAGGCTTCCGTCGCGGCGGCCGGCAGCTCGGCGCCGCTCTCGAGGCGCGCAATGCGGGCCTGCAGCATCGCGACTAGCCCCGCGTCCCCGGCCCGGCCTGCCGCGTGCCCCGCCAGCCAGCCGGCGACAAAGTCGTTAGGTGCTTCCGTTGCTTCGATGTAGGCCACGACCTCGCGCAGCGCCTCGGCGTCACCTTCGGGGAACTCCGCATCGTGGTTGAATGGGCCGAGCGCGTCCGCCTGCCGGCGAAATGCCTCTATTGCCCGCTCCAGGGCGCCGCGATGATGCGCCGCCATGCGTGCCGGGGCGGTCATACTTAAAGCACCTCGACGCGGTTCGCCGGGAAAAGGGCCGCGGCGAGGACGCGGCGAGCGGCCTGCAGGGAAGCCATGTGCCGATAGCCATCCGAGCAAAGCCGGCGAACGATCGGAGCGCCGCCGTCCTGCATAAAGTCAACTCGGAAAGCCGATTGCCCACTGTCGGACTCGAGCAGCACACGGCAGCGCGGGGCGGATACGGCGAGGGTCGTGCGTAGGTTCATAGCGGCGGGTTCCTGTGGTTTGTGCTGACGAGCCAATCCTGCGCCCTTGTTGACGGAGCCGTCAATAGCCGTTCGTCGGCGTTAATCTTCCTTCCGGTAGCGATAGCCCCGCCAGCCGCCCGACGCCTTGACGGGCCAACCGGCGCACCACTCCGGCAGCGTGGCCATGATGCGTTCCAGCTCCTCGACGCTGCCGAACCCGACCGGCACTTCCGCGGCAACCTCGTCGTAGACGTGCAGGACGACCGGATACCCGGCCGCCTCGAGATTAACGATAGCGTGCGCGAGAATGTCACGGGCTACCGCCTGCACGACATTTTCCGTCAGCCGCCCGCCCCATGTGTTCATCCGAATCCAGCCCACCGGGCCGTTTTTCGGATTCGTGTTGTATCCTTCATAGCTCAACGCATACCCGCCACGATCCGATGGCGCGAGGCGCGGCCGGTGGTACGTTAGCAGCCGCCCGGAAGGCAGGCGGCAATAGAGCACGTCGTCGGCGCACTGATACGAAATGTCGCGATGGCCGAACGCCAGGCCGGGGTTCTGTACCGCCTGCACGGCGGCGCCCTCGACGCCCCAATATTCCGAGCGCCGCCAGGACGGCTGCCCGCCCCAGAACTCGACGATGGCGGGCGACGCCGCACGCCATGCGAGGAT
>ERZ724522.605-NODE-605-length-22160-cov-12.500385_pt1 | contig 22160 bp, 20 predicted proteins | sample MGYA00376055_ERZ724522 | MGnify/ENA primary metagenome ERZ724522 (study PRJEB28724, sample SAMN07190884) | wastewater metagenome | isolation source: effluent of sewage treatment plant in Hong Hong | place: Hong Kong | collected 2016-03-17 ...
GGTGACGCACGACCTCAACTTGTGGCTAGGGATAGATTTTTTTTGATTTCATCATCAAGAGGAAAGTATGAACAAACGGCTTGTGGAGGAACCGATAGAACGCCAAAACGAAATCGCGTCTGATACATCCGTCAGTATTTCGCTGAGCGAATATCAGACCATGTTGTTTTTGCTGTCTGAAATCGAAAACCCTAAGGTGTGCTACTGCGACGACCTGTTGCCGATGGCTCAAATGGCGCTCGCTGATTGCCGACTCAAAGCAGCGCGCGTGCGCAATCTCTTAACCCGTGATGCCGAAGTTTGACCTGGAAAAACAATTCACCTTCGCCCTGGCGAGCGCATTGACGGCCACGGCGAAGGCAGCCCAAGAAGCCGTGGTGAAAGACATCAAAGATACGTTCACCGTGCGCAACACCTGGGTCGATCCCAGCAACGCGATGGGCATCAAGGTGCTGTCAGCGCGGAAAGATGATCTATCGGCGGCAGTGGTGACGCGGGCGGACTGGCTCGGTTTGCACGAAGAGGGTGGCGAGAAGACCCCCAGCGGCAACTTCCTGGCCGTGCCGACGAAATGGGTCAGGCGCACGAAGCGCGACATCATCCAGGGCTCACAACGCCCTCGCAATTTGAAAGCTGGAAAAACCGTGGTGCTGCCCTTGAAGAGCGGCGGCAAGATGATTTTCGAGCGAAGAAACCGGCGGCTAGTGCCTCTCTTTCGGCTCATTCGCCGCGCCCACATTGAAGAGCAAAGTACGGTGATGGAACCGACGCTGAAGACCTTCGAGCAACGTTTCGACGCGATCTTTTACCAGAAGCTGGCCCAGGCGCTGGCCACCGCACGATGACAGCAAAAGCAAAGCCCAAACCAAAACCCAGCCCCAAACCCGCCACTAAGGCGAAAGCCGCGCCCAAGGAAGAAGCCGAAGAGCTCTACAACATTTCCCGTCTGGCCGAATACTTCGAGCTAGACCGCGCGACGATGCGCAGACGCCTGGAAGATGCCGGCGTCAAACCGGTGAAGAAACTGGCCAAGGAAACGCTCTACCGCCTCGAAGACGCCGAAGCGGCGATGCAGGAAGACGACGCCAAAGACCTGGTGCAACTCCGCAAGCTCGATGCCGAAGCCAGTTTGAAAGAACTGGAACTGGCCCGCGCGCGGGGTGAGGTCCTACCTCGTAAGGAAGTCGAAGATCAGGTGCAACGGCTGTTCTCGGCAATGTATCAGCGGGTTTGCGTGCGATTGCCGCGCGAAATTGGTGCCCAACTGTTCAAAGCAGACACCACTACCCAACTGACAACGACGCTTCAACGAAGTTTGCAGTCTATCTTCAATGAGCTACGCACCGATCACAGCCGCTATCTCGGCGGCGATTAAACGAGCCATCCCAGAAAGCTCGCTGACCGTTTCCGATTGGGCCGACACTTACCGTTTCCTGGCCCCCGAACGTTCGGCGTTGCCGGGCCGCTGGCAGACCGACCGCGTTCCATTTTTGCGCGGCATCATGGATGCGGTCACCCGGCCCGATGTACGGGAAGTCATCCTGATGAAGTCTTCCCAGGTCGGCGGTTCGGAAGTCGCCAACAACATCATCGGCTATTACATCCATATCGAACCGTCGCCAATCCTGTACGTCTGCGAGAACGAAGCCAAAGCTAAAGCCTGGTCTCAAGAATCACTAGCGCCGATGATTCGCGACACGCCGGTGCTGGCGGCCCTGGTCGAAGACCCCCGCGAACGTGACAGCGGCAACACCATCGCGGGCAAACGATTTCCCGGCGGACACCTGGCCATTGCCTGGGCCACGTCGGCGGCGCAACTTTCCAGCCGCCCGCGGCGAATTGTGATTTGCGATGAAGTAGACGGCTTCGGCACGACCAGCGAGGGCGACCCGATCAGCCTGGCCGAAGCGCGCACAAAGACTTTCCCCGATAAAAAAATCATCAAGATCAGCAGCCCGCGCGACAAAGACACCAGCCGCATCGAACCGGCCTACCAGGCCAGCTATGCCGGCAAGTACTTCGTGCCTTGCCCCCATTGTGATGAGTTTCAGACCATCGAATGGGCGCGCATCCGCTGGGAAGAAGACCCGTTGGCCGCCTACCTGGTGTGCGAGCACTGCGGCGCGGTCATCGAACACGAAGAAAAGCTACGTATGCTCCAGCGGGGCCAATGGCGCTTTGAAGGTGAATTTCGCGGGACCATCGGCTTCTTCATTTGGGAAGGCTACAGCCCCTTTGTCACCTGGGGCGAAATGGCGGCGAATTTCCTCAAGAAGAAGCCCAAGCCGGATGAACTCCGCGCCTTCGTCAACACGTCCTTGGCCCAAACCTGGGAAGAACGCGACACCGAAATTGAAATCGGCCAGCTTCCCGAACGCTGCGAAGAGTACGAAGCCGATGTGCCGGCGGGCGTGCTGGTGCTGGTGGCCGGGGTGGACGTGCAAGGCGACCGCCTGGAATATGAAATTGTCGGCTGGGGCCTGGATGGGGAAACCTGGTCAATCTACTACGGCGTGCTGGCCGGCGATCCAGCGCAGCGCGAAGTATGGGAAGACCTGAAAGCCGAATTGCGGCGCGAATTCCAGGGCGTGGATGGGCGCATCCATAAAATCGCGTGTGCCTGCATTGATTCGGGCGGCCATCACACTGAAGAGGTTTACCGCTTTACCTATGAGAACCGTGGGCGGCGGTGGTTCGCGATCAAGGGGGCCAACACGCCGGGCAAGCCGTTGATTTCCAAACCTACCTTGCAAGGCAAACCGCCCGTGAAGCTTTACACGGTCGGCACGGAGACCGCGAAAGACACCTTTTCGGCCTGTTTGAAGGTGCTGGAACCTGGCCCCAGCTTCTGTCATTTCCCGGCGCTCTTTGATGAGCAAGACCAGCCCATCTACAACGATAACTATTTTCGTCAGCTATGCTCTGAACACGCTGTCAACGAGTACAGCCGGGGCGTGAAGCGCCGTGTCTGGCGGAAAATCAAGCCTTCAATGCGCAACGAAGCCCTTGATTGTCGGGTGTATGCAATGGCGGCGCTCGCAATTTTGAATCCCGACTTTGAAGCGCTGGCAAAAGCTCGAGCTCGCAACCCCGAAAGCGGGGATGATGGATCTGAAGAGCCCCCAGCACAGCCGAAATCATCGTTTGTAGACCGACCACCGCGCCGACCAGGGGGCGGCGGCTTCATCCAGGGGTGGAGATAACGATCAATGGCGACTCCCACGATTCCGACCGAAGAGCCGAAGGCAATCCACGCCGGCGAAACCCTCAAATGGCGCAAATCGCTGCCCGATTACTTGCCCTCAGATTACTGGACACTGGTGTATCAGTTTCGCGGCCCTGGGCCGGGCCTTGATGCCGTCGCCGCGCCCGATGGTGATGACCATTTGGTGACCATCGCGGCGGCCACCACGGCGGCGATGGCGGGCGGCCTCTGGTTTTGGCAGGCTTACGCCGAAAAAGGTGCCGAACGTTACTTCGTGACCAGCGGCCAGTTGAATGTCACAGCGCCATTGCCTGACAAAGACCAAACTTATGATGGCCGCTCGCTGATTAAGAAGATCCTCGACGCCATTGATGCGGCGATCTTGGGCAAGGCGACCAAAGACCAGTTGAAATACAAGATTGGCGACCGCGAACTTGAACGCTACAGCCTGGCGGACCTCGGCGAACTGCGAAAAAACTACGCGGCGCTGTACCAACAAGAACTGCAAGCGGCTGGCCTGGCAAAAGGCCGGTCAAAATTCAAAACCGTGCTAACCCGGTTCACGCAACCGGAATAATGGAGGTTCCTTTATGGCCGAAACTGTTAGCGTCAATGTCGCCGAAGCGCAAATAATTCTGTCCGACAACACCACGGGCGACGTTTCCACTACCAAACACGGTCTGGCGCCGAAAGCGCCGAACGATGCCGCCAAAAAGCTTGACGGCACGGGCGCGTACAGCCTGCCCACCAAGATCAGTGTGCCGGGCGCAATCCCTGCTATTGCGGCGTCGGAAATTCAGTTCTATCTGGACGAAGCCAACAACAAACTGAAAGTCACCGTGAAATATGCCGCCGGTACGCTCAAAGCCGGCGAAATTGCGCTGACTTAATCCTTCGCGCTGGTCCTGCATCCTCACTTTGGGGATGCAGGACGTCCAGCATCACCACTCTCAGGGATACTCGATCATGATCACCTTAAACCTGCGCGAAGCTGCCGAATATGCAGCCGCCCAGCGCGAAATTGCTCGCTTGAAAGCCCAGGCCAGCCGCACCGAGCGCCGATCTTTTCAGGCGGGCGTTGTCAATCGGCTCACGTCCGATTGGATGACCTCGTTGACTTCGACTCGCTCGGAGCTTCGGCAGTATTTGCGCAACATCCGCGCGCGTTCGCGCGACCTGGCCCGCAACAATGATTACCTCAAGAAGTTTCTGCGGATGGTGGTCACCAACGTCATCGGGCCGCGTGGAATCAAGCTGCAAGTGCGAGTGGCGGACTCCGACAGCACTTTGACCGCCGAACTAGATGGCGTTTTGGCATCCGAAGTCGAAAAAGCCTTCAAGAAATGGGGCAAAAAGAAGACCTGCACAGCCTCTGGCAAGCTGAGTTGGACCGGTGTGCAACGGTTATTCATACGCACCATCGCGCGCGACGGCGAAGTTTTGATCCAGAAAATGCGCGTAAGCCGTAAGGAAAACCCTTTCGGCTTTTCACTGCGCTTTGTGGATGTTTCCTGGCTCGATGAAACCCACAACCAGCTTTTGCCGAACGGCAACCGCATTGTCATGGGTGTGGAAGTAGACCAATACGACCGCCCACAAGCCTATTGGTTGACGCCACCCGCCGATGAATACACCTATCCCGGCGCGATGGCGGGCGGTCAAGCGGCGCGTAACCGCACGCGCGTGCCAGCCGAAGAATTCATCCACGCCTTTTTGATTGACGACGAAAACCAAACGCGCGGCTTGCCCTGGGCACACACGGCAATGCTGCGCACCAAAATGTTGGGCGGCTACGAAGAAGCGGAATTAGTGGCTGCGCGTGTGGGTGCCTGCAAGGGCGGGTTTCTCAAGCCTTCGGCTGATAAACCCTATGATGGCGAAGAGCCTGACACGACCATTGAACAGGTCGAACCAGGAATGATTCAGGAACTTCCCCCAGGTTATGAATGGGTGACTTATGACCCGACACATCCCAACACGAACTTTGTCGGCTTCGTTAAAGGCATCTTGATGGGCGTGGCCGCTGGGCTGGAAGTGACCTACACCAGCCTGACCGGCGACTTATCAGAAGTAAACTTCTCTTCGATCAGGGCCGGGTTGCTCGAAGAGCGTGACCTTTGGCGCACACTGCAACACTTTGTCGAAGAGGAACTGTGTGACGAAGTTTATGCCGGTTGGCTCGAAGCGGCTTTTCTGACTGGCGCGCTCGAAATCACCGCCGACGACCTTGCACGAATTCAAGAACCAACCTGGCAACCGCGCGGCTGGTCCTGGGTTGATCCATTGAAGGATGTTGAAGCTTCGGTGACCGCCATCAACAACGGCTTGGGCACGCGCACCCAGGTGCTGGGCGAACAAGGCACAGACTTTGAAGACACGGTGAAGACCCTGGCTAAAGAGCAGCAATTGCTCAAGGCCAACGGCGTGGAAATCGCCAGCAACCAACCAGCGAAGGCGAACGCCGGCGACCAGAAAGCCCCCGCCGACTAAGAGCGAAAAACGTAAAGAAAAAGCGCGTGGCAGTATTTGGCCGGATTCAACACAAGGAATTCGGCCTTTTACTTTTATGGCAAAGAAGAAACCAACCCTTGAGGAAATTCGCGCGAAGGTGCTGGAACAGCGCCTGGGCTCGACGCTGCCGATTGAGCGCGCCGAAGGCGAAATGATTAGCGATCGTACGGTCCCCATCGCGATCACCAGCGATCAGCCGATCCTGCACTGGTTTGGCTACCTACAGCTAAACCACGCGCCTGAATCCATCCGCATGGACCAGATGAAAGCCGGCGCGCCGTTGCTGTTGGAGCATTGGCGCGAAAAGAAGATTGGCGGGCTGTTGAACGTGCGCACCGATGGCCACGTGTTGCGAGCGGATGCCAAGTTTTCGCGGCGGCCTGAAGCCGATGCCGAACTGATGGACATTGAAGACGGCATCGCGCGCGGCATTTCGGGCGGGTTTAGCGTGCATCACCTGGTGCTGGTCGAAGAGCGCGAAGACGATTACGACCTGTACCGCAGCGATGACTGGACACCCATTGAAGCCAGCCTGGTTTCCATTCCTGCCGATATTTCGGTTGGCGTGGGGCGCGACCTCGAAGCCGCCCGCGCTGACAATGAAGAGCAAGGCGCAGACTGCGCCGACGACCCTGACGGCCCTGGCGAAGACGACGAAGCCGAAGAGGTCGAAGAGTCTGACGATTCCCAACGCGCGGCCAACCAGCCCGCAACCATCATCACCCTTGAAGCGAGGATAAAACCCATGGACGAACTCTTGAAAATTGGCGACATGTTCGGCGAACGCGCGTTGGCTGAAGAATTCGCTTTGGCTGGCAAAACCGCCGACGAACTCAAGCGCGCCATTCTCGAAAAACGGCAGAAAGCCCAACCCGAACTGCCGCCCAGCAAGCCGGTGGTTCAACTGACCGCCCGCGAATTGCAGCGCTACTCGATCACGCGCGCCATCCTAGCCGATGCCAATAGTCGCGCCCAGAAAGGCGACCGCCAGCGGGTCGAACGCTGTTTTGAATTGGAAATCAGCGAGGAAATCGAACGCTCGCTTGATCCCGGCATTCAACGCAACGGCGGCATTTACGTGCCGACCCTGCATTTGCGCGAAGAAATGCAACGCGCGGGGATGGACACGGCGACGGCCACCAAGGGCCAAGAAGCCGTGTTTAACAAATATGGTGGCTTCATTGATCTATTGCGCAACCGGATGATGGTCGCTCAACTCGGCGCCACGATGTTGGCCGGTCTGCAAGGCAACATTCAGTTTGTGCGCCAGAACGGCGCGAACGCCTTTACCTGGGTGGCGCAAAACCCGGGCAGTGACGTGGCCGAAGGCGAATTGACGCTTGAATTGATCACCGGCACGCCCAAGACCGGCCAAAGCACGACCAGCTTCAGCCGCCAATTGCTGGCCCAATCCAGCTTCGCGGTGGATAGCCTGGTGCAAAGCGATCTGGCCTTGGTGGCCGCGCTGGGTCTGGACAAGGCAGCCATTCACGGCAGCGGCACCAGCAACCAGCCGACCGGCATCTATGCCGCCAGCGGCGTCAACTCCAAGGCCTTCGGTGGGCCGATCAGCTTCGACAACGTGGTAGATATGGAAACCGAAATCGCGCTCGACAACGCCGACATCGGTTCAATGGCCTATCTGACCACGCCGGGCGCGCGCGGCAAAGCCAAGAAGACCCAGGAATTCGCCAGCACCAACGGGGCGGCCCTGTGGCGCGATGGCGAAATGAACGGCTATCGCGCTGAAGCCAGCAACCAGGTCAGCGCGACAATGAACGGCAGCGCGGCCACCGGCGGCACGTCCCACGGCATCATCTTCGGCGTCTGGTCTCAACTTTTGATCCTCGAATGGGGCGCAATGGAGTTGATCACCGACCCCTACCGGCTCAAAAAGCAGGGGATGATTGAGGTCACCAGCTTCATGCTGGCCGACATCCTCTTGCGCTACCCGCAAGCTTTCTGCAAGGGCACGGGTCAGAGCCTGACCTAATTTTTGTCTGGCTGATTCTCCTTCTCTTACAGCGGGGCGGGCACCACTCGCCCCGCACTTTTCACAATGATCATCAATACCCGCAACGAGGTTATCGCAATGGCAAACGAAACCAAACCCTTCAAATTTACGCGCGGCACGGCGTGCGATGGCAATGATTACAACCCGGGCGACATTGGCGTGATTCCGGCGACCTGGGCCACGATTTTCGAGGCGCAACAGCGCGGCACGATCCTGACGCCTGAAGAGTACGAAGCGGCGCTGAAGCCGGCGACCGAAACCAAAGGCGGCAGCGACAACAAGTCGAAAAAGTAAGCTATGGCTTTCGCCGAAGACCTGACCCAATTCTTCAACACCGACGAATTTGCCGTGCTGGCCGTCTTCAAACGCCAGAACGTGGCGGTGGCTCAGGTCAACGCGATCTTTGATCAGCCCACCTTGCCGGTGGGCATCTACGAAGCCGAAATTGACGAGCTTCAACCCCGTGTGATGGCGCCCACGGCGGAACTCGCAGAGATTCAGCGCGGCGATATTTGCGAGCTTCCCGCCGGGGCGTTTCGGGTCGAAAAGATCACGCACGACGGAACGGGCGTGAGTACGGTCTACCTGGCCAAGCATCGGCAACCGGCCAATCAGCAACAGATCTGACGATGGACACCAAACGCCAACAATTGATTGATCTGGTTATCGCACGGCTGCAAGGCATTCGGCTTGACCGGGGCTTTCAATCAGACCTGGGGGCGAAGGTCGAAGATTGGCCCCGCCGGTACTCCGACGAAGAGCTTGATCAACTCCCCGCGCGCGCGGCGCTGGGCGTTTATGACGTCACAGAGGACGCCGACAAGGGCGACCGCGAAAGCGATCTGACCGTGCGCACGCTGACCATCCAGGTGCGCATTTACGTCACCAGCGACACCCCGGCGCGCGATCTGCGCGCATACATCGGCGATGTCGAAGCCGCCATCAGGCAAGACCCATACTGGAACGAATTGAGCGTGGGCACTAACCCACGGCGCGCGGGAATGATCATTCCCAGCGAAGCAATGGACCTGGCCGGGGCCGCTGTCGAATTCGACATCGGTTATACAACCCAAACCTTCAACCCTTACGAGTGAGGCAATCATCATGGGCGATTATTTGATTGGACGCGGCAAGATGCGCGTCGGCAAACGCGGGGCCGATGGCTTTCCCTTGGCGATGGTGGACGTGGGCGAAATCCCTTCCATTGAACTGGTAACCAATACCACCTATGCCAACAATTTCTACACTGGCGGGGCCTTTGCGCGGCAGGATTTGCACGTGCCCACGCGCGTGGGTATGCAAATCAACACGCGGATGAAAGAGAAGACCATCGCCAACCTGGTCAGATTCTTTGGCGGCGAATCCGTCGCCATTCCGGCCACGCCGGTTTCCGATCTGGCCTGGCCCACGGGCATCGCGGCGGGCGAAGAGCGGCTGTTGCCCGATCTGGCCATCAACGTCGGGACGTTCTCCATCAAGGACAGCGCCGGTTCGCCGCTGACCCTGACGCCGGGAACCCACTACACCGTTGACCTGAAAGCGGGAATCGTCAAATTCCTGGCCACGCCTGGCACGCAACCGTACAAGGCCAGCTACACGCCCGTGGTCGGCACCTCGATCCCGCTCTTGACCGTGCCGGGTGAAGCCTTCTTCGTGGACATTGATCTGATTGACATCTCAAAGCAGCCCAACCAGCGCTTCAAGATTCAGGCTTACAAGGCGGTCTTTGATCAGCCGCAAAACATCGCCCTGAAGGGTGATGAAGTGGCCGAATTCCCGATCACGCTGCAATGCCTGGACGATGAGACCCGTACCGAAACCGCCGGCTTGCCCTTTGGGCGTTATGGCCGCTGGTATCCCATCGGCTAACCCTGTCACCTGCAACCTGACACCTGACACCTGAACTATGAAAGCATCCCTTGTGTTGATTCCAAAAGAGCGGCGCTGCAAGGCGTCGCTCACGTACTTTGAAGGCGGCCAACAGCAGACTGAAGAGGTCACCATCATTTACCGGCCAATGAGCGCGGCCACCCAACGCGAATTCATCAGCGAAGTGGTAGGCACTGATGGCAAATACCAGTTCGCCGATTATGTCGCGCGCTTCGTCGTCGCCATCCCTGAGATTGTGGATGACGCGGGCAATCCGGTGGCGATCACGCCCGAATTCGTCGGCCAATTGTCGGTGGAAAATGTGACGGCCATCCACAATGCGATTGAGGCCGACCAGAACCCAAACCCCTTGCCGCCCGCGCCCTAGCACGCTGGCTGGCGACGGGCGGCGCGGAAGGTGCGCCAGTACTCGACACCAGGGAGATTCAGCTTTTGACGCTGGCCTTGGAAATGGGCGTCAATCCGGCGGAAGTTGAAGACTGGGACCTGTACCACGTGAACAGATTGCTCTTGCTACGTGAGGCGCGAATGCTGGCGCGATCAAAGCGCTAGGCGTTCGCGCCTTTCTTTTGCATAATGGGCTTTCGGAGTCTCGCCCATCAGCGTGACTCACTCTGCCCCTCTGGGGCGGCGTTCGTTTCTACAGATTCCGCCGCCCCTTCGGGTTTCCTTGAAGTGGGCAGGTAGCGAGAGGGTTTCATGATCGAACCGTACTACGAACAAGATGGCATCACGATTTACAACGCCGATTGCCGCGACGTGCTGCCGCAACTTGAGCGCGTGGATTTGGTGCTGACTGACCCGCCTTATGGTGTCAGTGGTCAGCAGAACAGCAAGACTGCTGGCTCGCATAAAAAGAATGACTACGGCTCGTTTGTTGATTCAGTTGAATACGTCCAAACGGTCATCATTCCAGCTTTTACTGCATCACTGAGAATTGCTTCGCGGGCAATTCTCACGCCCGGCAATCGCTGTCTGACGCTCTATCCAATGCCGGATTCTTTCGGTTGCATTTATCAGCCTGCCAGTGTTGGTTTGCAACCGTGGGGACGTGCCGATGCCCAGCCGATTTTCTATTACGGCAAATTTCCGAAAGATTCGAGACGGATACCTGGATCGAAATGCAGCTACACGCTTACAGAGCAACCAGAAAAAAACGGTCATCCATGTCCGAAGCCTTATAGCTTCTGGCGTAGACTCCTCGAGCATGGCTCAACTGAGCAATCAACTGTACTTGATCCGTTTATGGGCAGCGGCACGACGCTCCGCGCCGCGAAAGATTTGGGCTTAAAAGCAATTGGAATTGAAATTGAAAAAAAATACTGTGACATCGCAGTTGAACGCCTTCGGCAGCGAAGCCTGTTGCCAGCAATGGCCTAGCCCTTCGGGTAGCGAGACGCGGGGCGTCGGGGCGGGCGGAAGACACAAGGCAGCCCTGGCACGCCTCCATTCCGCCCGCTCGCTCAATCGCTCGCAGGGCTTCACTGCCGGGTGCCGGGGGTCGTCACTTGCCCCGCTGGGGCGGCGCTCCTTCAAGGAGTCAAAATGTTGGAAACGGTCAGCCTTCAAGCCTTCAACTTTCAATCCAAACAAGTCAGAACACTTTCGATAGACGACGAACCTTGGTTTGTTGCCACGGATGTGCTTTCGGCAATCTCGCTTGACCGGAAAGCGTTGGAACGTCTCGATGATGACGAAAAGGGTGTGAACAGTATTCACACCCTTGGCGGCCCTCAAGATGTCACCATTATCAACGAATCCGGTCTCTACTCGCTCATTCTCACCAGCCGTAAACCCCAGGCGAAGGAATTCAAACGCTGGATCACTCACGAGGTCTTGCCCAGCCTGCGCAAGACCGGGCAATACGCACTCCCGCCCGAACCACCCGACACACCTGATTGGAGCAAATACATCGCCTTGGCCGAACTGATGGCCGACGCCACCCCAGCCCCAGGCCAGCCGGTCAGCCCCCTGGAAGAAATCATCTTGCCCATTCTGACCGTCGCCTGTCGCCAACTCTGGGGCGGCATCACCGACGCCATCGGGGCCGATGACGACCGGCAAAAGTGGCGCGCGCTGTCGGCAATGCTCCGTGCGGTCGGCGAACCGCCACCGGGGCAGGTCAGCTTTGACGAAGCGCATCACCGTTTTGTCATGGCAATGACCGACCTGGCGCGACATCCCCAAGCCTCGCCCGAAATGCGAGACTTCGCGCTCTCGCTGGGCAAACGCATTCTGCAAACCAGTTAGGCGAAAAACGTAAGAATCTGTGCGATGGCACTATCGGGCTGGATTTTCAGAAAGGAAACCAGCCCGTTTTGCTATGGCCAAGAACCTGCAAGCTTACAAACTCGGCGTCGTCATTGATGCGCAAGGCGCGAAGGCGCTGCAAACGATGCGCGACGCCGATAAACAGGCGTCCAAGACTGCCGCCACGTTCAAGCAACTGGAACAGACAAGCGCGACCTGGGGCCGCAATCTCAGCATCGGCGTCACTGCGCCTTTGGTCGGGTTTGGCGTTGCCGCTGTACGCACGGCGACGCAAATAGATTCACTCACGCGCGGCCTGCGCGCGGTGACAGGTTCCAGCGCGGAAACCGAACGTCAGTTAATTCGCTTGAAAGAGGTGGCCAAGCTGCCCGGCCTGGGTTTCAAGGAAGCAATACAGGGCAGCATCAATCTGCAAGCCGCTGGCATCAGTGCGCAACTGTCCGAACGTTCGCTGAAAGCCTTTGGCAACGCGCTGGCCACGGTCGGCAAGGGCAAGGCCGAACTGGATGGCGTCATCCTGGCGCTGGGCCAAATCGAATCGAAGGGCAAAGTCAGCGCCGAAGAAATCAATCAGCTTGCTGAGCGCGTCCCCCAGATTCGCAAAGCGATCATCGCGGCCTTTGGCACGGCTGACACCGAAGTTATCCAGAAAGCCAAGATCACGTCGCGCCAGTTCATTGATGCCGTCGTGACCGAACTGGAAAGGCTGCCCCAGGCGACCGGCGGCGCGCAAAACACCTTTGAAAATCTGTCCGACGCGGCAGAGCAATCTATGAACAAGATTGGCACGGCGGCCTTGCGCGTGGCCGTGCCAGCCCTCGAAAAGCTTGCGCCCAAGGTCGAAGCGGTCGGCGATGCTTTCGCCAAGATGTCACCCGAAGCACAGAACACAGCCTTGGCCGTCACGGGGGTAGCCATCGCAGCGGGCCCAGCCCTGACCATCTTGAGCAAACTGACCGCGTTTTTAAGTGGCGCGGCTGAAGCGGCGGTGCGGCTGGCGGGTGCGATTGCGGGCATCCCTGCCGCCTTGCGGCTTATCAGTGGCGTGGCCGGTACCGGCATTGCCACCCTGGGCGCTGGCGCGGCCTCAATCGGAACCGCCTTGCTACAACAGGGCGACGTTAGCCCCACGGCGCGGCGGCAACGTGACGAGGGCGACGCCCGGGCGCGTGAAGCGCAATTGCAAGCAAGCGCTGGCTTGCGCGGTAAGCTGTTTGGCCAACTTGGCAACGCGGGAAATCGTAACTTACGCGCTGAACTCGAAGCGCGCACGACACCAGCCGAACCAGCCGAAAACAAACCGAAGATTGATCTATCTGGCCTGGCCAAAGACAAAAACAAAGGCACGGGCCGCGCGGCTGCCAAACAGGCCGAACGCGACGCGCGCGCGGAACAAGACGCGCTGACCGCCATCGAAATGGATGGCATCGAAGCCCGCTTGCGCATCGAACAGGACGCCGGCGAACGGCGCACACGCACGCTGCGCGATGCTTACGAAGCCAGCTATCTCACGACCACCGAGTATTACAAACGCCTGGCGCAAGTGGCTGCCGCTGGAACGGACGCTGAACTCCGCGCGCTTGATCAGAAGCAACGCTTGCTGGGGCTGGAACAGGCACGCACGAAACCAGGCGGCGCGGATGCGCTCCGGTTGCAAGGGCAAATCCTGCAACTCGACACCGAACGTTACTTGAAGCTGTCTGAAGGCATCGCTAAAGCGGCTGACAACTTGCGAGAGTTCAAACGCGAAATGGGCGGCCTGGGCGAAGTTGATCTATCCCAGCAAGCCCAAGTCATTGACATCGTGCCGGAAATCATCCGGCGCGCGCGCGAACGCAATGCCCAGTTGAATGAAACCGCCGGGCGCGGCGATCTGGTCAACGCCGAACTGGACCGCGACCGCGAACGCATCCAAACGCGCGTGGCTCAGGGCACGATGACCGAAGCGGCAGCCAAGCGCGAAACCCTGGCCCTTGAGCGAGAGTATCGCGACCAAATCATTGCCGTACTCGAAGCCAAGAAAGAACTGGCGGGCCTCGATGCTGCCGCCATTGCCGCGCTCGATGCCCAAATCGAACGCGCCAAGCAACTGGGCACGGCCACGGCAGCCCGTAAAGAAGCCAAGCCGGTTTTCCTCGACAAAGCCATTTCGATCACCGACGCCGAAGGCGAAGCCAACCCGGCGGCCACGGCTGCCGAATCTGCTTCGGCAGGTTTGAAAGCGGCTGGCGAAGATGCTGCCGCTTTGGCCAAGGGCGGTTTCGGACAATTGGCCAGCGGCCTGGGCGGCATTCTTGAACAGTTTGTGATGCTGGGCGAAACCGGGCCGGGCGCGATGCGCAAACTGGCGGCGGGCGTGCTGGCCTCGCTGGCGATGCAGGCAGCGACGAAAAGCATCTTCTACTTCGCCGAAGGTGTGGCGGCGGCCACCAATCCCTTCACCGCCTATATGGCCCCTGGCTATTTCACTGCTTCGGCCATTATGGCGGGCATTGCCGCCGGGTCGGCGCTGGGCGGGCGGCTCGTTGCGGGCAAGAGCAACAAAGGCCAAATCAGCGACGAACAGCGACGCCAAGCCACCATCGCTAACGTGGCGAGCGAAGGCTACGCGGGCAACAACTTCCAGCGGCGCGCGACGGGCGGCCCGGTGATGGCGGGGCAAAGCTACGTCGTCGGCGAACATCGGGCGGAAGTCTTCACCCCCGATCGCAACGGCTACATCTTCCCCAGCGTGAACGCCTACAGCCGGGAGCAACGCCATCTCGAAGAGTTGCGCGGGGCCGCTGAGCAACTGGACGGCAGCATCATTGGGCGAATGCTGAATGAAACATTGAACAAGCTGCAAGCTCAAATGGCGCGCAATGCCAACCAACTGGCCAGACTGGAAGCGGTGAACGGCGACAATATGTTCGTGCGTATGGCGGAACGCAACGCGCGTGCGGTGGGCCGTGTCACAGTGACCGCGCTCGACCAAGACGACCAACTCAGTAGCCGCTTAGGCCGGAGGATTGCCGCGTGAGTGAGTACCAAGTTACCGACCAAATCGAAACCCTCGACCCCGCCGGCTTCCTCTTCGAGCAAGTCGGCATTCGCGCGTCCAGGCTGTCGGCCAACTACGGCGACGGTTACACCAAGGGCGCGCGCATCGGTTCACCCCTGGGCCTCAAAGCCTGGCGCGTGCGCATTGATGCGCTGCCCGATATGCCCCAGCACCAGGCGGGCAACGACCAATACAAAGACACGCGCGCGCGTTACCTGATGGCTTTCTGGGTACGGCATAAGCTGCAAAAGACCTCAGAGATTTTCCGCATGCTCGATCCATTCCCGCGCGATCCCAACAAACCCTACGTCTTCGCCAAGTTTCAAGAAGATGAAATGAACTGGCAGATGTTCACGGCCACCGTGTTTTCCGCTGGTCTGGTGCTGATGGAAGCGCGCATTCCGCACAAAGACCCGAACGATTTCAATCAGCAGGAAATATGATCTGGTTACCCGACCTCGTTGGCGACAACTTCGACACGATCAAACTGGAACACAGCCCGCTGGTGGCCGAACTGATTGCCGTCACCTGGCCGCAACCGGCTGGCACGGTCTATTACTGTTCGACCCAGGCGGATGAAATCTTCAGCGTGGAATCACCTGTCAGGCCGGTCGAAGTACGTTTCGAGAAAGACCAGTTCCTGGGCCTCGAAATCCAAGACGGCATCGCCGATAGCTCGATCACCCTCAACTTTTGGGATGCCGATGCGGCCATTGCCGAATTGCATGACAAGCACGGCCCGGGCGCGCGGGTCGAAGTCTTTTACTGGTTTCCAGAACATCGGTTGCTGTTGAGCCAATGGCACGGCCACCTGGATGAACCCGACGAAGAAGACGGCGAATTCTTCAAGGTCAAAGCCACCTATGGGTTCAGGTCTTCACAACTGCCTTTGCCGCGCCGGGCTTTCTTCACGGGCTGCCAAGCCATCTACCCGCTGAGCCGCTTACTGACCCAGGCGGAAATTGATGACAATGACTGCCCGTGGAATCTGCACTTGCCCGGTGGTTTGGTCGGTGTACCAGGCAGCGCGGCCCTGGGCGATTGCCCCCGCAACAACCGCGCGGCCTGTGTGGCGCGGCTGGGTGACAGCCTGAGCTATCTGGCCTTCGATACGATTGAAGAGGGCTACCCGAACGCCAACCTCATCAGCCAAGCGCGCAGCAACACCAACAACCTCAAACGCCCGTTGCGCGTCGTCTATGGTCCCTACGTCGTGCGCGATCTCGACTTGCTGGGCTTTGCGGTGGACGTGAACAACAACCACCCAGACAAGGGCTGGGTGCTGTGTTCGCACGCGGTCAGCGAAGGCGAGTTGGCCTATGTCACCGATTACAAAATTGCGGGCCAATATGTCGGGCTGGAACATCAGACGACGCGCAACGGCGCACGCCGGCAACCCAAGACCTTCTTCACGCCCAACGAAGGGAATATGAGCGGGACGGCGCGGGCCGTCGGACGCATTCAGGGTAACTTCCAATCCAGCAATGGCAGCGACCTGACCGGCCAAGTGCGCGTCGGCCAGAAAGTAGATGTGAAGGTTTACACGTCGGCCACGGAGTTCATCCGCACAGGCACGAATAATAGCGCCTGGGTCTTCCTGGATGCCTGGACCAATAAGCGCTGGGGCTTTGGTGCGGGGGCCAGCGCGCGGTTGATTGAAGATGTCATCCGGTTGGCGGCCTGGTCGGATGAAAGCGTGACCACGCTCGATGCGACCGGCGCGGCCTTCGCCACGGTGCGCAATCGCTTCTTTGGCCAATTCCTCGACCGCACAGCACAGCGGCAAATCTACGATCTGTGCTTGGCCAACAACTTCAGCACGCCGTTTCCGTATCGCGGGCACACGCGCATCATCGGCCTCTCGCGTGAAGCCAACCTGGATGCCTGCCCGGTCTTCACCGATGAAGGCGAGGATGGAAACATCTGCGTTGCCGACGAAGCCACCGGCAAGACCTCACTCACAACCTGGAAAACGAGCGTGCGCGAACTGGGCAACCGGGTGGTCATCACCTTTGAAGATGCCAGCATTGAGAACCAGGAACGCACGCTGACCTTTGAGGACGTTGACGCCCAGTTACGCGCGGGCCGCTCATTTGGGGATAACTCCCGCTTTCCCGTTACCAAGCCCTACAAACTGTTCGGCGTCACTGAATTCGGCCAAGCCGTGCGGCAAGGCAACCTCTTGCTTGATCTGGGGCCGTTCGCTGGAACCACAGACGAAGGCGGCGGGTTGCGCAACAATCGCCGCATCAAGTTCACAACCTGGTTTTCCGAAACACTCAACCTGCACAAGTACAAAGTCATCAAGGTCATCAGCCGCAAGTTGCGCCGCTACGGCTTCGAGTATTGGCGCATCTGTTCGATGAATCGCCAGCCCGATCTGAAGCTGGAAATCGTCGCACAGGCTTACCCCGTTGACTATTACGACGCGCTGGAAAGCGAAGAAGCGGCCAGCGTGCTGTTGCCGGGCAGCGGCGGTGGCGATCCCAACCCCGGCGGCAAGCCTGATGGGCTGCCTGAGACTTTGAGCTTCGGCGAAGTCAGCACCAGCGAAGACCGCATCACTTTCACCATCGAATAAACCCTGCAAGCGAGGACCAATGCCAACGAGCAACTACAGCGGCTTTGATTTGCTGGTGGACAACGGCGACGGCACAGCCACGCCGGTGGCCAATCAGGCGGTCAGTTTCTACAACATCAGCGACGACGTGGCCATTGTCGGCACGGTCAGCAGCGATGCCGACGGCCACGTGGCGGGCGGCACGTTAAACGTAAACCCAGGCACACAGGTACGCTATTACTTCGTCACCACTAAGGGCATCTGTGCCTACGAAGAGACAACGACCTTTTGAGCCTGTTGATGACCAACCTTATTGCACAACGACCCGGCGGCAGGAATTTGCTGGCGCGCCCCAGTAGCCAAGGCCCGTACTATCCCACGGCCACCGCCCAGGCGGCCTATTGCGAGGTCTGGGAACACGACCTGGGCGAACCGCGCGAAGCGGCGCGCCTGGTCGGCACGTTCGCCAAAGGGGCCACGGGTTCACTGCCATTCAATCCAGCCTCTGACCGCTCGAAGGTGCTTTACGTCGTCAGTAAATCGCGCTGGGGCGTGCCGAACGTCAACCAACTGGCGCACGCGCCCAGTTACGTGGTGCATTTCAATCGCGAGACCAGCGCGCCCACGGTCCAACAGATTGGGGCGGCATCGCCTTCGGTGCTGACGCTGGGCATTGATGGCTTCACCAATTACGCGCGCAGTCGGCGCATTCGCGTGGCTGACAATAACCTGATGACCGATGCCAGCGTGTTTACGTTCGACAGCGGGGCACAGTTGATGCCGCGCTTTGTGGATCTGATGCGCGATCCCGTCTTTCAGCCGGCCTTTGCCTGGAATGGCAACGACCCGGCCACCAATGGCTTCACGAAGGCCGGAACGGCTACGGCTTCAGCCAACGGGCTGGGCTGGCGCATCAACTCCATCGGTAACGAAGGCGCGACGATTTACAGCAAGAGCAGCTTTCCCGCGTCGCCGTTCACCAACGGATTTACCCTCGAATTGACCCCGCCCACGGTGGCCAGCACCGAAGGCGATAGCGCGGTCATGGTGCGCGTGGATGACGGCGCGAAGAAGTACGAACTGGTTTTCAACGCCACCCAGGTGGCGTTGAACGGTGGAAGCTGGCACACGCACGCCGGCGCGCGCGTGCGCCTGGTCATTCCCGCCGGCGGCGCGGCGGCCGACCTCTGGATTGGCACGACAAAGGCCGAAGACAACACGGCGTTTGTCAGCGGCAGTTTGGCGCGGCTGAGCTTTGGCGACCACACGGGCGTGGCGGACGCCGACGCCACCTGGTTCTATTTGGCCTATGCACTCACGCCCCAGGAACCCCGCCTGGCGCAAACGATTTATGTGCGCGTCGCGCACGACTCGGGCAATGGCTACGGTCCCGAAAGCGCGGTGCAGAGTTTCAGCTTTGCCGATGAATTCGGCGGCGGCGGTTCGACCGGCACGGATGATCAATTTTTCTTTTGGAGGCAGGAAGTAACGGTATGAAGAATCTTCTTCGGCTTACCTCGTTAGTTTGTGTGATAGTCGCATTTTTGGCCGTGGCGGTCTTTGGACAGACCGCCACGGGGTTTTCGACTACGGCCAGCACGGTCGGCAGCACGGTGCTGACCCTGCAAGGCAGCGTCCCCGCGGGAAATACGATCACGTATCAAATCGCGGGCAGTGGTTGCGGCGGTTGCACGGCCCCGACCAATGGCACTATCAGCCAGTTCAACACAAACAACGGAACGCTGATTTACACGCCAACGAGTGGTTACGTCGGCAGCGATAGCTTCACCTTCACGGTGACAGCCACGCCGACCGGCGGCGGTTCGCCCACAGTGAGCAGCGCGGCCACGGTCACCATCACCGTGACGAACGCCAAGACGACCATCAGCGGCATCATTGCCGACAATGGCGGCAACCCCCGACAAGGCACGGTGACCTTCTTCCTGGTCCAACAGGCCACCAGCGGCGATGCCATTGTGCCGGGTTCGTCTTCGGTCAGCAGCGTTTTGAATGGCGCGGGCCGTTACACCGTGCAGGTCTATCCGTCGCGCAACTTGTCACCCCAGGCGTATTACAACGTCCGATTCAAAGACAAGACGACGGGCAAAGAAGAGCCTTTGGGCGTGTATGACATCCCGGCGGCGACGACCACGCTTGACCTGGCGTCGTGCAACTGCAAGGTGACTGATGCGAATCTGGCCGCGCGCTACACCTTTTTGAGCGCAGCGGCCTACAACTTCGGCCTGGCGCCATCGCAAAAGGTCACGGTCTCGAACAACGGCAGCGTCGTCGGCAGTCAGCCCGAAATCAACTTCATCGCGTCTTCGCCCTTGGCCCAAACCATCGTCAACAACACGGGCAGCAACCGCGTGGATGTAACTTTTTCCTGTCCCACTTGTGGCATGGGCGGCGGCGGCGGCGGGTCGGGAACGGTTGGGCCGGGCACAGTCAACAAGTACGCGCTCTTCAGTGGCACGACCACGGTGGGCGATGCGCTGCTAAGCCAAGCAGGTAACATCCTGAGCCTGCCCGGTCACCTCGACATCACCCAGCAAACCAACTCGACGTCGCCTTTGACCGTGCGCGCGTCCGGTTCGCCAACGGTCCCGCTGGCGCGTTTCCTGGATTCGGGCAACACCGAACGCTTTGCCGTTGGCCCTGATGCCTCGTTGCAATTCAGCGGCTTCACCTCGTTGCCGACCGGCGCGGCGGCCAATCAGGCCAAGCTGGTGTACTTCACCGGCGTGGGCGCGTTCAGTCAGCAATTGCTTTTGTCGCGGAACGGGTCTTCGAGCTATGGCCCCGTGGTGCGCGTCGCGCCGACGTCATTGCCCAGCGCGAACACCGTGCCCCTTTGGACCGCCGTGGGTGACATCGGCAGTTCAATCCTGAGCCAAACCGACATCGGCACGATCAGCGTGGCGGGCAAGGTCGAAGCGAGCGCGTTGGGCTTTAAGGCGTCAAGCAACGCGGGCTATACGCGGCTGCGCGCCACCAACACCTTCGATGCGGTCAGTGGGTTGTACAACATCCAGATGGCCGTGCTCGAAGCCGAACTGGGTTTGACCAATGGCTTGTTGATTAACACCCAGGAAAGCGGCGCGCCGATCATCATGGGCGTGTTTGGGCAAGAGCGCGGGCGCTTTACTTCGACGGGGTTGACGGTCACCAGCAACGCGGCCAATACGTCGGGCTTGAAGTTCGCCAACCTCACATCGGCCAGCCCGGCGGGATCTTCAACCAGTTACTTGGGGTTGGATAGTTCGGGCAACGTCGTCATCGCGGCCACGCCAGCGGGCGGCGGTGGCGGGGGCGCGCCGACGAATGCCGAATACTTGGTCTTCAATCTCAACGGCACGTTGACCAACGAACGGCGCTTGATCCACACCAACGGCCTGGCTGAAGTGGATGGCGGCATCAACAATGATTTCACCATCTCTTTAGATACGGCCTACGCGCCAACGTGGACCGCACTGCACACGCACAACCCTGGGACTTCGCCGACAAATGCCATCTTGCTGGACATCAACGCGCTGGGTAGCCCAGGCACGCGCAACAGCCACAACTTCGTGCAACGGGCGCGCGCGCGTGATGGCAGCGGCTCGTATTCGCTCGACTGGCAAACGAACATCGAAGCCTACGACCAGGGCGGCGCAAACCGTTGGCGGCTGCAATCGCGGCGCGGGGCTTCAGCCTTTGGCAATCGCCTGGTGGTCGAAGAGAACGGCGACACGCGCATTTACGGCATCGTCAGTGCGGGTAGTGCCAACATTTACCTGACCGACACCACCGGGAACTTACAGTTGACGGCCTTCGCCGGCGGCGCGCGCACGGGCACCGGCACGAAGATCGTGACCGGCCTGGGCACGTACACCACGGGCAACTGTCTGACGATTGATGCCAACGGCAATGCCATTGATTCGGGCGCGGCCTGCCCGGTCGGCGGCGGTGGCACTGCCGCGTGGAACGGCATCACTAATCCATCAGCCAACCAGGCGTTGACAATGGCGGCCTATTCGACCACCTGGACGTATAACAACGCCACTTCAACCACCAACCTCTTCAAGCTGACCGATACGGCCAGCAACACAGGCACGGGCGTGCTGGCGACTTTCGCGACGGGTTCGGCTTCGACGCTGAAACCGTTTAGCGTCGAACCGCGCGGCTTGCGCAGCTTGTACGCCGATCACCTTGGCAATGTGGTGGCCGGGCTGGCTTCGCGTTCAACCACCGACACGGATGGGTTTCTATACGTGCCGGCGGTGAACGGTCTCAATGTCAATTCACCCACGGGTCATTCGTCGTTTGTTCCGCTGTACGTGGACACGGCGGCGGGGGTGATTCGCGCGTTTTATTCCAGCAACTGGAACGCGCTGGGAAGCGGCAGCAACAACTTCACGTCGGCCCTAACGATCACGCTGAACAGCGGCACCATTTTTGCCGCCGGTCGGCAGGGCGTGACTAACCCGGCGTTTTCGATAGTATCAAGTGGCGGGTCGGACGCGACGGGTGTAAGCGTGACGGCGGCGGCGGCAGCCAGCGGTGCGACAATTACGGCGACAAGTTCAGGGACCAATGAAGCCCTAATCCTAAAAAGCAAAGCAGCGGCGTCAATTACGCTAAACACGAATTCGACCGACCGCTGGTCAATTAATTCGTCAGGTCATTT
>ERZ724522.606-NODE-606-length-22098-cov-7.627728_pt1 | contig 22098 bp, 20 predicted proteins | sample MGYA00376055_ERZ724522 | MGnify/ENA primary metagenome ERZ724522 (study PRJEB28724, sample SAMN07190884) | wastewater metagenome | isolation source: effluent of sewage treatment plant in Hong Hong | place: Hong Kong | collected 2016-03-17 ...
GGTTATGCTGACAAGCAAGAGGTCAAACAAGAGACCCGTCAAATCAATGTAGACGCCTCTTTACTGGCTTCCAAGAGCATGGAAGAGTTGCTGGCACTGCAAGAGGAGCTATCGAGGGGCTGAGCATAACAAAGATTATCAGACCCAAATTGATAGCCCTATAAATTCTACGCCTCTCTCATCGTGTTTTAGTAGTCGTCAGGTCTTATGATACCTGAATCACCACGAAAGCCCATGAGATGGCCAGCTAGCATGGTCTCTGTTGATATCCTTGACCCCCCGCCTTCCCCCATAGGTTTTTTCGAGGGTGGGTCCCTTATCCTCCTTTCTACGCCGGTGAAATTTTAAAAAGGCTTTTCCCTCTATCAACCCAAAGGATGACACTGATGACCAAGAAGACTGACCTGGATACGACTGTTGCAGCTGATGAGCATGTAGTAGCGGTTACTGATGCCGAGAAGATTGCCATTCTGCATGAGCGTGTAAAGACGTTGGAGCTGGCAAAGGGCTGGCATGATGCTGAGTTATGCAAGGTGTTTGAATAGTTCCTTATAGAGTAAGAGAGGAATAAACGCTCAGACTATGCCTCTAAGGTAGTCAGTCAGGGCGATAGGTGCCCATTTTTACAGTCCCACAAAATGGGATTTTGAGTCCCACAAAATGGGACTGTAAAAAAAGCCCCACGAGCTGAACACTCAATGGGGCAAAACGTTGTATTAGAAGGGATTATACACGATGCACGGCATGACTTTTTGCCTGTTTAGCTTTGACCGCATAGCGGACATAGACAAGCTGGGTGTTCCTGCTTTTTCTGTGTTGGTAAGAATGGCGGCGAGTATGACCCGTGGTGGGTATGTTCGAGTCACTTACAAGCAGATGGCAAAGCAGTTCCCGATTTCAAGGAGCGCCTATTACCGCGCAGTTGGCCAGCTTGTTGATGCTGACTTGATTGAGCGCAGAGGGGATTACGGATTTTTAGTGAATGCCTTCCGTTATGGCGATGGGCGTCGTAGTGAGCCGTCAAGGCAGGAATCCTGCTTGTCCCGTGTTTATCGCGGGCTGATGGATGTTGAGACGGGCGAGATAAAGCAATTCAAGCCACCAAGGCGTGAAGATTAACGAACCGAGGAGTTTAATGAATGACTGCTGAAGTACACTGGCAACGGAAGGTGAAGCCTCCGAACGCTACTGATATTATTGATGTTAGCGCTGCTGATGGGGATGTTGATGACCGGTTTACCCGTGACGCATCTGGGCGGATGGAATGGGGTGGCGGTACGACTGGTATTGATGTGGCTATTGAGCGCATTGAGGCTGGGATTGTTGGGGCTACCACTGGGGTGCTGCTGTACAAAGCGCAGCCCGTGGTCAACTGCACCACCTCCACTTTGACCGTTACCGCAGCTGCACACGCTGGGCGGATTATCACTTTGAACCGTGCCGCTGGTATTGCGGTGACCTTGCCCGCTGCTACTGGCACCGGCAACGTTTACACGTTCATTGTTGGCACCACATTTACCGCTAATGGGACTATCGCGGTGGCCAGTGGTACGGATTACTTCCGTGGCCGTGTTTACACCCTATCGGATAACTCGGCGGCTGTGCTGGGCTATAGCACGGCTAACAGTGGCAGCGTGGCTACTGAGAGTGACACCATCACCCTCTACACTGCTGCATCCAACACCACCGGCGGGGTTATTGGCGATATTATTATCGTGCGTGATATTGCTACTGCTGTCTTCCACGTGATTGGGCATACCCAATCGGGTGGTACTGAAGCTTCACCGTTCAGCGCTGCCGTGTAATGCGCCTTGTTTATCTCACCCCTCAGACAGAGGAGGAGATGGCTCCATTTGTGCCGTGGTTATCGGTGCTATTGGAGACGTTTCCTGCGTCACAGCGCATCCCTCTGTCTGAGCGTGAGGCGTTTATCTTGGGGCATGTTGGCTATTTGACGGTGCCGTTTTTGAGTGATGACCTTGAGTCGTTGCCACTGGGGTGCTTCTTGGTGGAGTTGAGTAAGAAGTCCGCAGAGATTCACGGGATTACCCGGCCTGACTTAAAAGAGTTGATAGGGCGTGCTGCTGGGCCGGTGATTGCGTCTGTTGGCAAGAAGATGCTTGAGGTTATATTTTTGGACCACGAGAAAAGCGTAGCGGTGGCCAAGGTGCCGACTGACTCGCGGGGTGGTCTTGGGTTTTTGCGTCGCTGGGGGTTTTCCCCAATGCGTGACGCTAACACGGGCGTGAAGATGGACAAGGGCCGTCGGGTCTACGTTCTGCCTCGCCAGAAGTTTCTTGAGAAATACTGCAAAGGTGTTTGTTGATGGGTAAAAAGAAAGCGCCAACCCCCAAGGTCGAGAAGGCCAAGTCTGCCTTTGGTGGCGTGACTCAATCCAATGTAGACCTGGGCGGGTTGTTCTCTGCTAATGCCGCCAAGACTGGGGACAGCCTGAACACCACCACATCGGTTGGCGGGTTACTGCAACCTATTCAGACCCAAGCCCTTAGTGGTTTAAGCGGTGCGCAACAAGAGCTAAACACCAGTAATGCGGACCAATTGAGCCGTATTGATGCTGGCAACAACAGCACTTATAACCTGCTAGATGAAGTGAATAAGCGCAACGCCGCCACGGCGCTGGCAAAAGCGCAAAGCCGGTACAGTTTGAACGGGCTGGATAACTCGACGGTGCGCGGGGCGTTTGAGGCGTCCACCGTCAATGATGCCATGTTGCGTGACCTGGCAGCGCGTCAACAGGCCATTGACGCTAACCGGGCGGCTGCTTTACAGGCTGGGCAGTTCCAGCAAAGCCTGCTGAATGGCCTCATTAGTGGCCAGCAGTACGCAGGCAACCTGTCTAACCAGAATTTAACGACTGCACTCAATGACCAATCAGCCGTAAGCCAGTTTAACGCCCAGGCGCAAAATGCCGCCAATATGGCGATGTACCAACAACAGATGGCCCAATACAACAAACCAAGTGTATTCTCTCAAATCGGTAGTGCGCTCTTACCTGTTGCTGGCGCTGCGCTTGGTGGCCCCATTGGCGGAGTGGTTGCTAGCGGGCTTGGCAACTTGTTTGGGCTGGGTGGCACAAACAATGGCACTGCCCCAGTCCCAGCTGCGCCTATTTCGTTCATAAAACCAGCCACCGGGGGGTTTGGCTAGATGAATGCCGTAGACCCTAATATACTCCCACAGCTCCAACCAACTGGCGGGCAAGTAGGCTTGATGCGGTTGCTCATGCAGCAACAACAGAGCCTCAACAATCTTCCATTAATGAACAGTGCACCAGCAACGACATTACCCGCAGGGGTGGCCGGGTTTGCGCAAAACTTCTTGGCGGCCCGCAATGCCATGCAAACCAAGCGTTTGCTTGAACAGCAGCTACAGGAACAGCGTGACCAGCAGATAGCAGAAGGGCAGCGCATCCAAAGCCTGCGTGACCATTTGGTTAAAACCAAGGGGATGTCTGCTGAGGAGGCAACATTTTACGCCACCAATGCCACTCAGCTTGGGACGTATTTTAACGAGATGCACAAGGCAGAGCTGGACGCCGCAAAAGAGGCCAAGAAGATTGAGCTTCAGCAAACCGCCAAGCAAAAAGAATGGCAATCCAGTTTTGATGCCGCTTTCTCTCAGCTGAAGGGCTTTGAACTCAAATCAGCGCTGGACAAGATGAGCTCTGTACCCCCTGAGTCGTTATCGCCTGACCAGTTGGCGCTTAAGGGCAAATTGCAACACGAGCTTGACCGGGCAACAGCCTTGAGCCAGTCAGCAGCTAACAATCCGGCTGTGTTGTCGTTTATTTCAGAGCGCACCCTAAAGGGGGAAATGCCCTTGCCATCTGAGATGGTGGCGCTCACTGGTGCGCAGCTAGAGAATATTGCCAAGACAGAGGGCATTGTTGGTGCCAGGTTAGACAATCAAGGCAAGGTGATTGGCAATGACGCCGCTGCTTTTAACCTTGGCTTAAACAAGACGTTTGCGCCAGAAGAGCGGACCCTTGGCATCCTCGGTGCGGAAAATACTGTAAACCGTGGTTACCAGGGGCTTGCACAAGACCAAGTGCAAACAGCACAAGCGTTAAAGATTCAGCAAATCCAGCTTGACCCCACAAAGACGCCAGAGCAAAAAGCGGCTGAAATCGCCGTTCTTAATGGCGGTGCTGACTTATTCCGCAAAGATATCAATCCCAACGTTGTCAGAGCATTAGAAGACCAGGCGCGTACAGCGGCATCAATCAGTATCGACCCTGCCACAGGTGGGTATGTTAAGACCAATCCGCCATTTAACATCTTTGGCATCAATACTTCTGAGCCAATCCGCGTGCCTATGGCTGGCAACCCCAACACGTTGTTACAGGATGCAGGAATAGCGCCGCCAGCCATGTACCGCTCTGGCATCCGTGGCCCTGAGCCAAGCCGGGTGCAATTGCCAGTGGTGCCGCAACCACCAGCCACTAACGTCTCGGCGGGTGATATCTATGGCGGTAAGCGTTCTGTGCCACTTAGCCCGCAAGACCAAGGGCTACAATCACGTAACCAATTAATGCAAGGCATTGCTGGCATTGGTCAAAGTGTTGCGGGCCTTGGCGATGCCGCTGTTCAGGCTCAAACTAATCTTGGTGGCAACATTCAGGGGTTCTTTGGCTTGCCATTCAACCCAATGGATTTATTTGGGACTAATCAGAAATACCTTAACGGGCGGCGGTAATGGCTAATACAGACCTAAGGGATTTACTCGCCTGGGCCGCTAGCGAAAAATTGCCTGTAACTAGCTCAAGCACTGGTCGGCACAACGTTGGCAGTAAGCACTATCTTGGGCAAGCTATTGACGTTGACCACAAGGCAGTTAAAGACGTAAATGCCTTTTACAAAGATGCCCAAGCGCAGGGGTTTAGAATCAGAGATGAACGCCAACGCCCTCCTGGCCAAGCTGTCTGGGGTGGGCCTCATTTCCATGTAGAGATTGACAACGCTGCCCGTCGTGGGCAACGTCCACAGCCAGCACAGCGCGTAGCCCCTGCAAGCCAATCGACTCAACCTGTAAAGCCGCAAGGTGGTTCAGTTGATGAGCTTTTGCGCCAAGCAGAGGTGTCTATTAATGGCTATCGCCAACAAATTCAAAAGCAAGCCGGTATAGCTACTGCGTCTGGCACGTTTAAGCAAGGGGTTTTACCCACTCGGACAGATTACAACTACTCTAAGCCGTCCACAATGAACCCCTTGCAATCGGCTTGGCAGGGGTTCCAGCAGCCATTCAACCCATACGCATCTCAGCCAGAGGGCTTATCGGGCATGGCTGGCGAGTTTGCAGGTCGTGCTGCCTTGCCGGTGCTGGCTGGCCTGGCAGGTGGTGGTCTTCCCTTAATTGCTGGGGCCGGTGCAGCAACAGGGGCGATTCGTGAAGATACCCGCCAGCGCAAGTACAACGAAACCCCAAACCTAGGCAAAATCGGGCTTAGTGCCGCTACTGAGTCTCTTGTAGCTGCCCCATTCTTAAAAGGCGGGTTTGTTCCTAACGCCCTAATGGGTGGTGGTATTGCTGGCGCTCAAAGCGCAGTTGACCAATTGAACAGCACTGGCCAGATTGACCCTGGCACATTAGCTAAAGATGCCGCCATTGGTGGCGTTCTCTCTGGCGGTCTTGGTAAGTTCTTTGGGCCTAAGCCAGTTCCCGATATTCCCGCCCCTGATGCTATTCCTGACTTGCGCTTACTCTCTGGTGGGCGTGACCCACTAAGGCTAACGGGGGGCCTTGAAGCCCCCAAAGCGCTGCCGGGTGCGGTGGATATTCAAACCCCTGGCGGTGGCGTCATTCAGCGTCCAGCAGGTGAGGGCGTTAAGCCTAACAATGTTATTGATATCCAGGCAAGACCCACAGAGCCGACTATAGATGGCGCTCAGCAAAAATCATTTAGTGACATTACGTTTAATGACATTAGTTTTAAGCCATTTGTCGAGGGAAGCCCAAAGCCTCGTGTTGGAGGGATCACCCCTACTTTTGAAAGCGATGTTGATAAAGCGTTATATATAATTGCCAATCGCGGCGTAAAGTCTGGGGCTGACGACAAGTTTTTGGACTTTGCCAAGCGTGCGTATCCTACTCTTGACGAAAATGAGATTATCACTCTCGCTAATAAAATAAAGCCAAAAGTTATTGAGTTATCCAAAAACCCTGGCGGGGCTAATATCCCAACTCAGCACCGGAATATTATTGCTGAGATGTTCCCTGAGCGCACTCATGCATCGCCAGTAGCGCAATCAGCAGACGTTATCCAGCCTGAGCCTTTGCCCCCGCCTGTGGATTATGCAAGGCAGCTTGAAAAAGAGTTTGGGCTTGCTGATGCCGCGGGGGATACCAGGACAAGAGCGCAAATTAAAGCCGACGAGTCGGGGATGTTGCGCAACGGCCTTAAGTACTTAACAAGCCATCCTGATTTTCAGGATATGAATGGCTTGGACTTTCTGGATTCCATAGGCATCAAGGCAACACAAGCCAAGGATATTGGGGATGGGCTTCACTATCGGGTAAAAATAGCGGGTGAAACTCATCTGGTTTCTCCGTCTATTGGGGTTCGGGGTCTAATTGACCGCATTGGTGTTGACACAATATCCAACGTTATTAATCGTCGCGGTGGGCTTAATGCGGTCAAGTCGTATATTGATGAAGCAACAAGGTCAAGCAACGTTACCGGGGATGTAGACGCCCTATACCGCTATCGCCAATATGCAGAGCGTGGGGCTCCTGCAATTGACGGCGATACCCGCTTAATGCAGCAAGTGGCGCTTGATACAGCTGAAAATATTCGTAAAATACAGTCAGCAAAAAGCTATGAAGAGCTCTGGAGTACCTTTGAAAAAGCATCGCTCCAGGTTCCAGAAGTGGCAGGCAATCAGCAGTTACTAGATGCCATTCAAAAAGCAACTAACGACACAGAGCTGCGGCTAGAACGGTTGCTGCAAGCGGATAATGCACAACCCCAAGCAGTTGCTCAAGAGTTGTCCCCTTGGTCTCAACCACAACAGTCATCGCCCGTTTTAGATACTCCCGATGCACGCTTAAAACGCGGTAGCGTGGTAGCCCCTGGCGACCCTGAAGCCATTATGAGCGCTCAGGACTTGCAGGCTAAAAAGCCCGGTGTATACGAGTCTTTAGACCCAAAGCGTCAGGCGGTCGTTAATCGCATCGGTGAGGCGATTCAAAGTGGCGAGGTACTAGAAGCACCCTACATGCCTAAAAAGGGCGACACGGGGCAAGTAGGCGTCAAGGCGTTCAAGCCGTCACACATGTCTGCCGCTGGCAATACGCTTGAGGTGTTTGGCACCAACATCGAAGGCCAACCCAACCGGCTCATCATTGAGGACTTTCGCAATCCTGGCGCGTCGTGGGGCTTCCAAGATGTGCCCACCCCCTCTAGTCAGGTTGTGCCAGACGTTGCAACACAGCCACGCGAGGCCATCACACCACGGGCGCAAAGTGAAGCAGCTATAGCACAAGTCAAGAAGCTCTCTGAAATAGCGCCCAATAATCGGGCCGTTCAGAATGCTACCCGAATCCTTGAAAAGGACAATCTCACCATTAAAGATATCAACCGGGCCAAGCGCGTGCTTGAGGATGGCGCGGCAACAGATGAGCATTTACGTGGCATGATGGACCAGCTAAAGGCCAGCGAAGGGACCTCAAACTGTGGCTAATAAGAAGCTGGTTGAGTGCTTTTTAGGCTTGTCATTTGCCAATCTAAAGCGCCAAGGCAAGGCGTTTACTGATGAACTAGCCTATCAGTCCTTAAAGACGGCTGACGGGCGTGCCACTTACGCCCAATCAACCGGCAAACTATACCGTGAAGGCTGGCAAGGCGTTCAGGACAAGTTTGCTGATTTCATTTCAGGCGCTACGGGTTCAACTCCTGAAGAGTGGCTGGCCTTTTTTGGTCGTCCAAGCCAAGTGTTTGGCGACGAGATGATGGAGCCGCTGTTCAAGACGCTTGAGGCATTTCAAGAGACCGGGGGCAATTTTGCCCAGTACAAAAGCCAAGTGGTCCCTTACCTTGATGACTTCTTAAAACAGCATCGTGAAGGACTGTCAGCCCCAAAGCTGGCGCTTTTAGAGGATTTGATTTCAGCAGAGAAGCGGGGGGCAAGCCTGTTTCCTGAAGAGTACCGCAAGCTAGAGGGCAAAACACCCGTAGGCAAATTGGTTTCTGCGGTAACTCACCGGCTTATTTCTAATAACCCAATGATCGCGCTCTGGAACACGGTGGAAGTGTTGCCCAAGGCTTACGCTATTGCGGCTGAGCAAGTGGGCGAGCCTCAAGCATCCAAGCTGTTATTTAAGACAATGGCCGACTTCCAAAAGGCTACTGGGGGTAAATGGCATCTACCTGCTAGCGGCGTTCCTTCTGGTGTTTACCAGACCATTGCTGGCGGAAAGTTTGCCCAGTGGCTTGAAGGTCGTATTGGTGTTGGCAATATTGTTGACTTAACCGAAAACCCGCTTAGAACGTTTGCTTATTTGATGGGCGAAAACATCAAGCCAGGGTTTGGCCCAAAAGCAGTTGAGGAAATTGCATTCTCATTTCGCCCGGGCAATATCCCCTCAATGCTTCGGTCTACCAGTGGGGCGGAGCAAGTTGCCCTGATGCGTTTTTCGATTGGGTCAATGCAGCTTTACGGGCGCTTGTTTTATAACGGCGTGGTTAAGCGTAATCCCCAAGCGTTGACCGCTCTCGTCGGGTTCCACGTGATTACAGCAATGCAGACGGGTGTAACCTCGTCAATTCCAAAGCCCGTGTGGTTGGCGCTCTCAGATGAGCAAAAGAACGATTTAAAAGAGTTTGACCGCCAAGCCCCCAAGTTGATTAATATCCCATCTGAGACCTTGCAGCCTTTTGGCGGGACTGCCATTGGGGTGGGTGGTTCAATTGCCACCACACTGGGCGAAGGTGGCGTTAAAAAGACACTATCCGCACCGGCCAAGATAGCAGAAGACCCATTGGCGGGTGGGTTGCAGTTGCTTGAAGGCGTGGCTTCGCTAGCACAGTTCTCTAACAAGAGCGTGCCGATTGATTTTAACGCCCCTCGGATTTTACGGGCGATTAGGACAGCAGCAGAGAAAAACGAGTTATCAGGCGGGGGGATTACTGAGAACCTCGCGGAGACTTACAAGCTCAAGGACTAGGATGGATACATCACTAGCGGCAAAGCGTTTGGAGTTGTGGGCAAAAGCCAGCAAAAATCCAAAGCTCCAGGCCGTCGAAATTGCGCTGTGCAAAAAAGACCCGGTTTATTGGTTCAACCACTATGCATGGACCAATGACCCAAGGGATAACCCTGATAAGCCTAAAAAGCTGCCATTCGCGCTATACGACTTTCAAGAGTGGTTTATCCGCGAATTAGAAACGAACATTCGCAACGGTAAAAGCCTCGTCGTCGAAAAAAGCCGCGATATGGGCGCCACCTGGATGATTATGGGGATGTTCCTGTGGGGCTGGCAGTTTGAAGGCTGGTCGTTCCATTGTGGCTCTCGTCGTGAGACTGAGGTAGATGGCCCCAGCAAGCTTGACCCAACCGCTCACCTGTTCGGCAAATTCCGCTACATGCTGTATAACCAGCCCAAGTGGATGCGGCCAGGGGATATTGATTGGAAAGTCAGCAAGAACGACGCCAAACTATCCATTACCAACCCAGATAACGGGGCATCACTTACGGGTGAATCGGCAAACCCGGCGTTTGGGCGGCAATTGCGTAAAAAAGCGGTATTCCTGGATGAATTTAACTTTTGGGAAGCAGCCGAAAACGCACTAGGGGCCTGTCAGGATACGGCACCATGCCAAATACTAAACAGCTCGGTTGAGGGTGAAACCACCTCCTACGCGCGACGCGCCAATGACGACCGAAACATCATCATCCCTTACCCAAAAGGGCTGGAGATGATTAAAGAAAAAGGCGCGTTAGACTTGTGCGCGGTTCCGCCAAAGCGTGCGTTATCGCAATACGAGCCTACAGATGAAGATTTAGCTTCAAGCCGCTGGCGAGTTTATACCCTTTGGTGGCCTATCCATCCTGGCAAAAGCCGGGTTGAGTACAAAGCCACTAAAGAAAACAAGTCAGAGGACAAGTTGGCCTCTGAGTGGGATATTAACTACAGCCTGTCAGTATCGGGGCGGGTTTTTAACCAGTTCAAAGAACATCGGCATGTGATGAAAGACAAGCACATGCCATATGACCGCCGCTACAAGCTATACCGCATATGGGACTTTGGCCGGGTTAACGCCACGCTGTATATGCAGGTGGACGAGTACAACCGCAAGCGAATCCTGTTAGAGCGCATTTTAGAAAACAGCAACACCCCAGACCAGCTGGCAGTAGCACAGCAGGACGAAAAGGAATACTTTCCTGGCGCCAGAATTATTGATATCTGTGATCCTGCCGGTAGCTATCAAGACGAGCGGGGCAATTCAACCGACATCGATATCTTAGAAGATGCGGGGGTATACCCTGAGTTTGACCGCATTTTGCACCTGCCCCACCGCACTCGTAAAGAGCGGGGACTAGAACGAATTAAGGTGGACCTCCAGAAAACCCCTAAGGGTGAAGAGGGGTTCAAGCTATGGTGCCCTGATGAGGATACAGGCTGCCCAGTGCTTAAAAAGGCTTTCGAGGGCGGATATGCCTATAAAAAGGACATATCGGGCAACTTGCTAGACAAGGTAGACGAAAAGCACCCCTACGAAGACGTGATGGATAACCTGATTTATTTCTACATCCAGACGGACAACGAAGGGCCAAACATTTACGACGACCTAAGCATCGGCGGGTCGTATGCCGCAGACACCCACTACATAGGCTATTAGCATGATTGACTATATGGACACCGATGCGGACAAGAATATTGCCCGCAAGCTTAAAGATGACCAGAGGCAAGAGATTGCCCTGCTGGTTTTTCAGCGTTGGCAAGACGCATCTGACAAGCTGGTTGAAGGTGGGTTGACAGCTGATAGCCAAGAGGGGTGGAATTTTCTCCTTCGCAATTATCCCAATAAATCAGTAGGCTCTCAGAAAAAAGACCTGGTAGACGCCAATAGGCAGCAGTCAAAAGGGCTGCGGATGGGGGCAATTCCCAAGGTAGTCGAATCAATGCTGGCGTTTATGCACAACGCCACCTTTCCAAAAGATGATAGGTTCTTTCGGGCTATTGCCCAAAATGACTACAGCAACGATCCAGAGCTGCAAGAGCGCTATGAAGTTCACATGGCGCGGTGCTTTGGTATATCCAACGTGCCAGAGCAGATGCGGTTATTCCGTATGTCGCAAATTGTAGACGGCACTGCTGCTGCCAAGGTCGTATTTAAGCGCCGCAAAACTAAGAAGACCGAATACAAAGCCAAGCCAGTTAAAGACTCAATCAATGTGCTAGGGGTCAGCATCCCTTTCATCAGTCGCAAAGTCGTAGCTGAGACTAAAGACGTTATCGACTGGGAAGGCACTGTGATGGAGGTGCTAGACTTTAATGATTGGCGTGTAGACCAATCGGCAACATCAATGGATGATAGCTGGTTTATTCGCCGCTGGTATGAGTCTAAGTCGGTTATTGAACACAAATACCCTTGGGTTGATGAAGATAAAATTACCACTTGGCGGCAATGCTTTGATGAGAAAAGCGACACAGAGAAGCGTCAGCACTCAGGATTGCTTGAAATCCCACGGGCAATTGACCCTCAGTTTGAGCCCGATGGAAACCTTCACGCCTTAATGATGGCCTGTTATGGCGATTTCATTATTGGGGGTAAAGAATACAAAGACCACTGCGCGGTGGTGATGAATGGTCTTGAGACGCTTTGGTTTGGCCCTTATGAGGACAACCATGGGCGTATGCCTTACATTGTCGCGCCTTACAAACCCATTCCTAACCAGATTATGGGTGAATCGGCAATTAAGCACGCTTTACCTCATTCTGAGGTGATTGACCAGGCAACATCTGACGCGCTTTCAGTGCTTCGCTGGGCAGGCAAGCCGCTGTTCGGTTGGAATGCTAAAGACAAGGCGTTGCGCAAACTGCTAGCCAAGGGCCGCTTGGATGTTAAGCAAGGCATGTCCATTCCAATGGAAAGCCGGGATAGTCTTTGGCAAATCCCCATCAGCATTGCTGATATTCAGTTTATGGATGGGTTAATCCAACGCTCTGTGCAGATGATTGAGGACTTAACTGGGGTTAGTCCATTTATTAGTGGTGAAGCGCCAGACCAGGGCCGTGTAAGCGCGTTTGAAATTGACCAGCGGGTGCAAGGCGGGAACAGCCGCTATAACGCGATTATGACCGCGTTTGACAATAACGTGCTAGAGCCGTTTTTGCAGATGGCGTTTGAAAATGACCGCCAGTACAAAGAGAAAACCGAAAACGTGGATGGTAAGGACTTAAGCCCTGACGACATTAAGTTGTTAGATTACAAATTTATTATCACTTCCACGCAAGCAACATTGACTAGAAATCGACGCCTAGCCAATCTAAAGGCGTTTTTAACAGAGATATTGCCGCTATTGGTGCAAGGCGGCATCGCCACGATAGAGAACGAAGGCGTCAAAGTTAAACCCCTGGCCGCCGTGCGGCGGTTATTAATTGAGGGCGGGTTGTCTGATGCTGATGAATTTATCGAGGCGGCCCAAGGGATGAATATAAATCCTGAGGGGATGGACACCGGAGGAGGCAACCCAGGTGGATTACCTAGCGTTGCGCCGACTCCCAATGAGCAAGCGGCAATCGCTGGTTAGGGACGCATCAGCAAACCTGTACTACAACGACGACTTTGAAACGTTGTTGGCCCACATGCTGATTGAAACCGAGACCGACACAACGCTTGAGGGAGTGGCGCTTAGTACTGACGTTAACCGCAAAGCCATGATGCGCGATGGCGTGACTGCAATTTTTGACGAAATGCAGTCACTCCTAGACAGTCAGGCAATTGGAGAATCAGATGACGACTGAACTAGATGAGCAGGATAAGGCGCTTATTAAAGCCCTTGATATGGAGGAGGACTTTAATTTACCCAAAGATGAGCCTGCACCAGAAGACGAGCCAACCACATCAGAAGAGCCAAAGGTTGATGAGACTGCAACAGATGACCAGCCAGAGGCAGCTGACGAGCCCGTAGACCTTTTAGACAAATACGCGGCACCAGTAGAAGCCCCCCCTGAGCAAATCAAGCTTAAAGAGGCGGAGAATTACCTAGCCCAAGAATTTGAAAGTATTCAGCAGTTAGGTAAAAAAATTAACGATTTAAACACAGGGAAGGATGCTAACGGCGTTCCTATCCTTGAGATGACCAATGAGCAGTTTAGCGAGTACCTGCAAGGGCTGCACGACACTGGCAAGCTAGAGCAGGCCGCTAAGGCACAATACAACCGGAATAAAGCGCTTGACCTTTATGAGGAGTACACCCAAAAGGCTGAGCAATACCGCAAGACTTACGAAGGCGTGCAGAGCTACAAGGAGCAAATTGAAGAGGCTCCGAAGTGGACGCAAGTTGGAGATGAATTTGAATCCAGTTACCCAGGGTTTAAGGATACCTTTGGGGTTAAGGTGCGCGATTACCTAACCCCCCTGCTAACCAAGGGAGAGCCTGGATTTAATAAAGATATCTATGAAGCAAGTCGCACCGATGAGGGCAAGCGGCGGCTCGTGGTACAGGCCTTGCAGGCGCTTGGGCTTCTCGATGGCGTGAAGTCTTTGGCGAATGGAGGCCAGCCAAAACCTGAAAAACAACCCTCGGCACCGGACGCCACAACCCGGCGCAAGAGAGTAGAGACCAAGTTACCAGAACGTGGCTCGACGGCAGATAAAGTCGAAAAGGTTGCAAATCTCTCCCAGAAGGAATTCAACAAGCTTTCTGATGAAGAGATAACCGAGGCTTTGGCTGCAAGTTTGAACGGCATCACTGCATAAAAAGGAGCCAATGTAATGGCTAACAGTGGCATGAGTTCACACTATACCAGCATCATGTCGAAGTTCTTGATTAAGAACCTAGACGCTGGGTCAAAAATGCTCCCTTACGTCAACAAGCAAATGGAAGTTGAATTTGAAGGGGGCGGTGTTACCGCACAACGCGCTAAATTGGGCGATGTGACTATTGGTAACTACACCGAAGGCACAGATATGACTGTGTCGGCGGTAACGTCTACCAGTGACACCATCACCATGGACCAGCAAAAATACTTTAACTTTGTCATTGACACATTAGAGGGCCTTGACGCTCAAAAGGTGGACTTGGTTAAGGGCTATATGAACCGGGCTGATATTGCGATGGCGCAAACCATTGACACCCATCTGCTTGGTAAGTATTCCAGCGTCGATTCTGGCAACATTATCGGTGCTGATAGTGCTGGCATTGTTCTAACGGCAAGCAATATCTACGGGTACTTTATGGATGCCAAAAAGATGCTTGGGGAAGACAACATCCTTGAGTACTCTGGCGGCAAACTAGTAGCTGTTTGCGATGTTGACACCTGCAACCTGATTGAGCGTTCTGACGAGTTAATTCACGCGACCGCTGCTGGTGACGGTGTTGTTCGCAACGGCTACAAAGGTCAATACGCTGGGTTTGAAATCGTACAGAGCAACCGCATTGCAACCGCTTCGGGCGTTAAAAACCTGATGCTGTTCAATAGTGAGCTCTTTATTGATTTCGTGTTGCGCATCAAAAAGGTGCAAACCTACAGCCCAGAAAAGCAATTCGGTACTGGCGTCAAAGGTTTGGCTTACTACGGTAGCAAGGTGTTCCACACCACTGCCGCGGTTGTGCTGAAAAAAGCCGCCTAATTATGAGCCTGCAACGCAGGGGAGGCCTTATGGCCTCTCTTGCGATTGCTTAAAGGAGTCGCAATGGTAAGCAACATTCGAATCAACCGGACAAAAGAAAAATTCGCCAGGTTCCTTGGCGGGATTGATGAAGATGGGGTTGAGCACAAGTTGGTAAGGGACTTAAAAGACCTACCAGCCGCCCAAAACCGTCACCTCTTCGCGGTCAAGGATAAAGACTCAGAAAACCCTTGCTGGCATTTTGTCCGCGGTGAAGACGTAATGGGCAAAATTCAAGAAGACTACTGGGACATTGTCTACATTGGCAAAGCAGACCAATGCAGCTACAAGGACGCCAAGGGGCAGGTTAGGTACAAAAACAAAATGTTTGTTCAGTACCTAATTAAGCAGGCGCAAGACCTTGTGGATGGACAACGTCGCAGAGACATTCGGAATGGCGTGATGTACGAAGACGCTTACTACGAAAAACTCCTGGCTGAGAAAAAAGAAGATATCGCCTCTAGAACTGATAAGGAGTAGCGTAGATGACGCTTGCCTATGATTATAAAGGCACGATTAGCGGGGATATCCAGAATATCCCTACTTATATTGTTGCCACAGCACTAGACACCACCGCCACCGTTACCGGTCCTTGGATTGATAACCGTGATGGTAAGGTCCGTGCAATTCACTTTGGCGTTGTTGGTAAAAACAAAACCGGCACCTCGCCAACCTTAACCGCACTGCTACAAGGGTCCTTAGATGGCGGCACAACCGCTTACTCAATTTTGGACTCTGGTGGCGCTGCAATCACCACTACTGCGCTTTCAATCAACTCGACAGATGGCACCGCTGCCAATTATGCGACTGAATTTGAAAGCAGCACCATTGAGGGGATTAACTGCTTTCCTCCCCTCTTCCGCATCAAGGTGTCTGTTGGCGGGTCAAACACTCCTGGTGGTACTTATGACATCTCCTTGACTGTTGACCGCTCACCGTTGCCAGCGGCTTAGGACTGATGGGCGGGGGGAAACTCCCGCCCTCTTTTAAGGATTTGCAATGGCTGACACACTACTAACAGCAGCTCAGCGCGTCGCGCGCAAGGTGGGGCTTGACCCAACCTTTACCAGCTTTAGCGAAAGCGACGAGACAAACGACATCATCAGCTATATCAATGATGCTTATTTAGAGCTAATTGACGCGCTACCAGAGAACACGCCGCAGTTATTAGACATTACCGGCACCATTTCGACGGTGGCCAGCACTCGGCTTTACTCGTTGGCATCGGGGGCGCGGAATTTCAATGTGCTTGAATGGTCGTTTGAAAACGAAACCGAATCAGACGCCCCCATTGAAATAGCTACGCCAGAATACTTGAAACAGGTTGATCCTAAGTGGGACGAAACCACCGGTAAGCCGCGATACGCCTATTTTGAGGGCGCTTCTAGTCTTGGGTTTTACCCGGTGCCCGATGCTGTCTACGTGGTTAACTACCGCTTTAAAAAGACGTTTACTGAGTTAACGGCCACAACAGACGTGTTTATTGTCCCTGATGAGTGGATCCGAGCTTTTATTGATAAACGTGCTGCGGCGTTATATGTGACGGCCAAAGGCTTTAGGGACGCAGAGCAAAAGGCGACTGAGGCTGAGCGCGAGCTAATTGGGATTATTGGCGATGTGTTTGCCATGATGCCAGCCTACGCGGTGCCGGAGTATCGCGAATAATGCCAACCGGAGTAGCACGCCAGAAGACCTTTGAGTTTTTTGTTAACTCTAAAGGTATTAATGAGAACGACGGCATACTACGGCTAACGCCTGAATCGGCGGTAAGCATTATTAATATGCACCCCACCAAAACTGGGGAGTTTACAACTCATAATTGTGGCTATTCTGAGTTCAGCGACCAACTAGAGTCTGGCGCGGATATCGACGGGGTGGCGCTGTTTAAGTCGGACAGTGGCGCTACTTCTTTTATGGTGGCCACCAATGGCAAGGTGTTAGATGTTAATACTTCAACAGGGGCGCTTACTGGGACAATCACCAGCGCCAACACTGCCGGGGAGATTGTCACCTTTGCCCCATTTAAGGGGAGTATGTACTTTGCAGAAGAGACTATGGAGCCTAACGTCTGGAGTGGATCTGGGGCATCTTCAACCGCAAGCGGATTCCCAAAAACAATTGGGTCGGACACTTACAGCAAACCTTCCCTTGTTGCCACCCACGCAAACCGGGTTATATATGGCAACTTTAATGGGTCAACAAAATACCCTAGCCATCTGCTGATATATGACGACTTAGACCCCACGACAATAACCACAGCAACAACCAACGATATCGATGGGGCGGTAATTCAGATTAATCCTGGCGATGGGGATGCCTTGACGGCGCTAAAATCTAAGTTTGTGCCTGCTCTTGGCGAGTCTATCTTGATTTGTTTTAAGTCGGCCTCTGTTTGGGCGCTAACGGGGACAACGCCCACAACCTTCGCAGTGCTTTCAATTAATCCTAGCTGGGGGTGCTTAAACTCTCGGTGCGCGGTTGACCTTGGCCAAGATATTGTATTTATGGGCCGCAATAACATATACAGCTTAACGACGGCCGCCGCTTCTGGCACATTGCAGCCCGAAACCTTGGGCTCAAAAATGGTACAAGAGACCTTAAGCACCTTAAACCTAAGCGCGGCAGATAAGGCGTATGCGGTTCATTTGCCATTTAGGCATGAAGTCTGGTTTGGCATCCCAACAGGGGCATCAACCACAGTAGACACCATGTTGGTTTACAACTACCGCCACAAGGACATTAATGAACCAAAGTGGATTATTCGCAAAAATATGGACGCCACGTGTGGAGTGGTCAAGGATGCTGATTTCTACACAGGAGACGGGTCTGGGTATTTAAACGTATGGTTTGGCTCTTCAAAATACAAGGAAGTGGCCTACCCATGGGAGTACCACATCCCTTTTTATGATTTTGGGCAGCGTGGCCAATACAAAAGAATTGTTGAGCTTTTTGCCCATTTTCGGGTTCGTCGCGAAACAACTATTACTTTTGAGTACAGCTGGAAGATTGGCGGCAATAATACCCACCGAACGACTGACCGCACGCTGTCTGGCTCTTTAGTGGTATATGGCACTGCGGTATATGGCACAAGCCAATACAGCACATCAGACGCCATTCGGGTCATTAAAATCCCAGTGGTGGGCAATGGGGCTTTATTTGACCTGACATTGACGGGGACCAATGGCGACGTTGGGCTTGATTTTATCGGGGTTTCTGGGGTTGCCGAGTATGGCGATTTTATCAAGAGGTATAACTGATGGCACAGATTGCGCGGCTTAAGTCCGCAGAGATTCAAGACGGCAACGATATTGTTGCTGGGGATTTAAATGCTGAATTTAACCAACTTGTTACCGAATCCAATTCACAGGACACGCGCCTCGATGCGCTTGAGTCTTCATCGGTAGACCTTAGTGGCAATAACACTTTTACTGGAACCAACATTTTTAGCCACGCATCAACCCCAATTAAAACAGACAAAATACTTGAGAACACCGCCGCTACTGGCGTTACGATTGACTCAGTTGTTCTAAAAGATGGTATGGTAACAGTTAGCGGGGACCCTGCGGCTAATGGCACATTGGGATACACCAGCAACCTTGCCAAGTTCTATGCCAATGGGACCGCTTATTGGTTGCCATTACTACCAACCCCTTCGGGGAACGGTGGGAAGTTTGCTAAGGTCAATTCGGGTGGTACTGGATGGGAATACGGTACAGGTGTTAGTTATGCCTGCCTAGTGGATAGCAAATCAACTGGAACAGATGGGGGCACTTTTACAAGTGGTGCTTGGCGTACCCGCGACTTGAACACAGAGCAAAGTGATGTAGACGGCATTGTTAGCTTAGCTGCCAACCGCTTTACGCTAGGGGCAGGCTCTTACGTTATTAAAGCCTACTGCCCTGCGTCACAAGTGAACGGGCATAAAGCACAGTTATATAACGTGACCTATGCGGGGGCGGTATCCCTTAACGGTTGCCAAGCAGCACTATGCGACAACGCATCTGTAACGGCCACCAATGCGATTGTGGCAGGCCGTTTTACCATCACAGGAACAGAGCAATTCGAGATACAGCACCAGTGCGTAACAACCAAGGCCACAACTGGGTTTGGAAAAGCTGCTGGGTTTTCTACTGCTGAGATTTACACCGTTGTGGAATTATGGAAGGTGGCCTAATGGATATTGCATTAGCGCTTGAAGCCTTGGTGCCTGCTGCAATTTATCGAGGCTCAACATCAGCAAACACCCAAGAAGCGTATAGCGCAATTGAATGGGAAGACGAGCGGCAACAGCCGACGTGGCAGGAAATTGAATCCAAGTGGGCAGAAATTGCAGATACGGCCACAACCCCACTAATTGACCGATTAAATGTCATCTTTGCAGCGCAGCCGTTAGAGCTTCGTGCCCAGTTTGGCCCGTTGCGTGCAGCCGTGAAAACGGCATTTGACTATGAAGATATTGCAGCAGCCCAGGCCACTATTGCCGGGGCAAGTATCCCGCAAGAGTTAGAGCCCGTTAGAGCCGCATTGCTGGCCGAATTTAACTAGGAGAACCCCCGTGAAAAAATCCCTGGCCGTCTTGGCGGCTCTTTTGTTGTGTCTTGTTAGCGCTGTCCCTTGGGCGTGGGGCGCTTTGCATCTTAGCGGCAGTAAAGAAACAACTTTGCTGCAAGGCTCTGACTCCTCCAATGCCACGGTAACGGCATTGGCTGGCACCAGTGGCCGTGAATATCACATCTATGGGTTGTTAGTGTCGGTCTCAAGCGCTGACACCATCACCCTAAAGTGTGGCACCACCGCCAAGGCTGTGACTTATCTAGGGGCTAACAGTGGCGTTTTGCACAACTTTTACCCGCTAGGGGTTGAGTGTGGCAGCAATGAGGCCATTGTGTTGACCAAGGGCACCAGCACTACCCCATTGCAGTACACCGTTTGGTATACCAAAGAGAACGCAGACTAATGCTAAAACGCGTCATTACGTGGGTTTTGCTGTGCCTGCTGCTTAGTGGGCAAATGGCTTGGGCTGGTTTCTTTGGCCCTGGCAATTATGGCACGGGTTTAATTGGCGGCGCGGGCCCTGGCTCAATTAGCGGGCTGAAAGTCTGGCTCACGCCTGAGTCAATGACCACCGATGGCACCAACGTTGTCACCTGGCAAAACCTGGCAAGCCCCTACAACTTTACCCAGACAATCGACACCGCCAAACGATTCCGCTATTCAGCAGCGGCCAACCCTAACGGCGGCCCTGCCGCCCGTGGGAACGCTACAAACAATAGCTACATGGTGCTTGATTCTGGCGGATTGGGCATGCTTAACGCGGCGACAGGGGCAACCTCGTTTGCCGTTTGGAAGACCACTGGCACCCAATCGCAGGCACTGTTCTACGTCGATACCGGCAGCGGGGCAAGCACCAACCGATTCACCCACCACCACCAGAACGACAGCAATGGAAACGGCACTGTAACCTTTAGGACCCCTGGCAACGCTTCGGATTCTTACGGGTTTGAAAATACCTTCTCGTCAAATTCTGGCGTGTTTACCGATGGGGTGTATGGCGTAGAAACCGTTCGCCACGATGTACCCGCCAACCACTTCAGTATCAACTACAACGGGCGCATCGTGGGCGATGGCCCTGTCTGGTACTTTAACGCCGGGGCAACTTATACCGCTGCCAATTCAACACGCATTAGCATTGGCGCAGGTGGCGATGCTGGCCAGTGGGACCAGATGCGGTCCGATGGGTATATTACAGAATTAATCGTATATAACCGGCCATTGAGTTACGCAGAAGAGAAAACAGTCTGGAACTATCTGCACGCCAAGTACCCCACCATTACCAAAGCCTACGGATCTGAAACCGACATCGTTTTATACGACGGCGACAGCATCATGCAGAGCCTTACCCGCGCCAAGGACAGCGTGCCGGTGTTGGCCACGTATGGTATGGCCAGCCCTCAGTACATCTATTTTCGGAACGACGGCATCAGCGGCACCAACATACAAACGGCAGAATCCGACATTACCGGCGCCAAGGGTATTTTAAACGGCATCTACCCTAGCCATTTAAGCCTACGCAATGCCATCTACGATATCAGCATCGGGACTAATAACGTCTCTAGTGGGTCAGAATCAGCCGCCACCGCCTTTGGCCGGTTGGTTAGTTTGTTTGGCACGCTTACCACTAATAGCATTGCGGTAAACAGTAGCGGCGTGGCCCGTGGGCGAATTGTTACTAAGCAAATACCGCGCACCGACGTAAGCACGACCAACAACGTGTTTGGGTTTAATACCGAAATGACCAACCGGTATAACGAGTTGGCCAACGTGGGGGTGGAGGGCATTGTAGACCCCACCCAACTGACCCAATTTGATGACGGCGGCGACCCGGTTGCCCAGTACCCTACGTACTATCAATCAGACAGTGGGTCATATATTCACCCTACCGCGGCAGGTAATGCACTAATTGCCCCATTGCACACCGCCCAAATCGAACAAATCCGTAAGCGGCGGCAAATCGAGACGCTTTACGGTGCTTATATCAAGGCGTGGTATGCGGCGGGCGAGGAAATAACCCTAAACGGCAGCACGGTTAGTAGTTGGGGTGACCGCAACGCCACGTCAACCAATACCGACATGGTGCAAGCCACGGCGGCCAAGCAACCGGCCTTTAGTAAAAACTACCGGCTGGGATACCCTGGCGTGGACTTTGACGGCGCTGCAGCAACTAACAATGATGTGATGGCAGTTGGGGCTAGCGGCCTTGGCTTGCTACGCAACAATAACAACGCGCTTTTAATTGGCGCAGTAGCTTGTGATGCCACTCCTGCCAGCAACGAGTATATTTACTTGAGCTCTATTAATGGATCCAATAGCACCGCACGGGTTGGCCTTGTTCACACCACTGCAGACAAAATAGCAATTGCGGCAAGGAACCAAGACGCTGGCGGGGCTGACTCAACCACATCTACAGCCACCATTGGGACAAGCCCCACAGTTATTGCTACGTATGCTGACTTTGCCAACACAGACGCCTATATATGGCTAAATGGCACCTTAGATACTACTGACACATCGTTTGATAACGGTGCCAGCCCTAAAAAGCTAGCTGATACAGATTCGGGATACGTTGGTATTGGTGGTGACGGCAACAACGGCAACATCTTTAACGGCAAGATTCTGGAGTTTATTATCCTGGCAGACTTCCCCGATAAGGCCACCGAGGACGCTTGCCGGGATTTAATCGA
>ERZ724522.608-NODE-608-length-22026-cov-64.691229_pt1 | contig 22026 bp, 25 predicted proteins | sample MGYA00376055_ERZ724522 | MGnify/ENA primary metagenome ERZ724522 (study PRJEB28724, sample SAMN07190884) | wastewater metagenome | isolation source: effluent of sewage treatment plant in Hong Hong | place: Hong Kong | collected 2016-03-17 ...
TAAGTTCTTTGAATCTCGCCAAGCACGAAGCTCGTCAAGTAGCTCGTCAGCATCGAGTTCAAAATGAAGAGGATTGGTACTCTCACGCTCTTGAGCTTCTCTGTAATGCTAGCGTCAGTTTTGATGCCAATAAATGCGACTTTAGGAACTGGGCCAAGTTTGTTATACGTCGTGGCTTTGTTGATTGGTTACGAGTTAATGGACCCTACAAAAGAAACAAAACAGGGCCAAACAAAGAAAACTTTAAGATAATCTATTTTTCAGAGCCGATTGAGAGAGTAAGTCATAATACTCCCGAAGACATTCTTTCCGCCGTTCAAGAGCTAAACATTATAGATAATCAGATTTTAGAGATGTTCTAGTCGTAGAGGTTAAAGTTTCTAGTGTAAGAATCTTTTCTAATTGAAGGCTTTGATGGAAGTACGGTTTTTTTGTTTCTAACTACAAACTCGTACTCTTTAATGTCACCGCATAGGCATTTATTAGTTTCTGGATTAAATGCGCCCACGTCGTATCCTAAGTACGAGCATCCTGTATCGCACTTTTCTGCTTTCATTTCGTTTATAGATACAAATGCTGCAACGATTAGAATCAGTCGCTTCATAAAATAAGTGTACCTCTAGACCTGAATAAACTCTAATGGCACTATTAAAATATGAGTGTGACAGGCTTTGAAGGTTATAGAAAAAGAGCGGAAAGAGTAAAGAAGCTAGAAGAGATTGCCGACCTTGCTAGACAATTCTTAGCTGCAATGAAGATGACTAATGATGGTTCTCAGCTAATTATCTTAGGTAAGCTTCAAAATGCCGTTATTGAGCTAGAAAGATTACCAGCTCCAGAGAAACCCGCTTAATCTAAAGGGATCCAGATTGGTGTTGTGCCACCGTTAAATACAACACCTGCACCCAAATTAGGCTTAAATTTATTGTACTTTCCGTACTGAAACGCAAATCCATCAATGTCTATTAGACAACCCACGTTAAAAGCCCATCGCTTTTTATTATCGTAGGTCATAATGTGGCAGATTCCTTGCGAGCTATGAAGATGGCCGAAAGCTACGGACATGTCCGAGATCTCTGCGGCTTTTCGGTAAGGAGTCTGACCGCCAAACTGCATACCGTGTACAATCTTGAATGGATGAGGTGTTGGTATGGTCCATTCGTCAGCGTAGCGCCATGTATCTGGTAGCTCTAATACATCTTGATAGGCCCTAATCATTTGAGAAGGAATGTCAGCGTTAGCAGCCTTTCTAATCCATCTCATTCCGTGATTTGATGTACATACAAGCATTTTAGGGAATACTGCGACCCATTCCTTAAGAGCAATCTTTGCGGCTTTAATCTCAGAGTTAGCGGTGTGAGGAGAGTCTGGCGATGGTCCATGACCTGAGGCTTTCAATTGATCAACCTCATCGCCGAGATTGAGAATGTTCTCATCTGGTATGCCGTAGTGTCTTTTCAGGTACGAGCAGAAGTATAATGCTTTGTGATTTTCAAATGGGATTTGAAGGTCAGGGATCAAAAGAAACGGTTTAGATATATCCACCGTCTAAAAATTCTAAGGTTATATAAGTTTTTGTCTTTGACTTTATTCATAACGTATTAAATTATCGCTTTAATGGGTGAGGAAGAGTTAGAGCTAGAGACATTGTTGCAGTCAATGCGTTATTTTTATAACATTTGGGCGAACACTGAGAAGCCTATCTTGAACTCGTGGACTACAGAGAGTCTACTTGCTAACCAAAAACATTTGCAGAGATACGGAAGCGTAAGAGAAGACGCTTGGAATAAGTACGTTACAGCTAGAGATAAGTATTTAGCTGCAGTTAAGTTTTATAAGGAATCAAAAGAAAGATAATGGCATTTGGTGAGACTAGAGGGCGCAAACGTAAGCCGCCGGGAATTCTTGTGCCGGGTGATGTTGGCAGGGCTGTGCAGAGCCAGATTAAGGTTGTTAAGACCATGAATGTCGTAGACTTTCATCAAGCTTTCAATAAATTAGTAGGACTAACAAAAGAAGAGGTGGATCAAATTGCACAAGACAAAAGTCAGAATGTATTTGTTCATGCTTTGGCTAATCGGCTGGTTGCTTGCGCTCATGATTGGCGAGCGATGGATCCGATTATAGATAGGCTTTTAGGACCTGTTAAAGAGAAGAAAAAAGAAAATGAGCTTTCTTATTTAACTGATGAAGAGATAGATAGAGAGCTAATTGAGACAGTTAAACTAATAGAAGAGGAGAAAAGTAAGTATGACAACGCTCGAAGAGTTAAATCAGAAGTATAAAGAGATCGCGGCAGTAATTGGAGATATTGAGGTAAACATTAAGCGCCTTGAGATTGCTAAGCAAAATCAAATTGCTAAAGTTGCCGAGCTAGATAAACAGGTTAAGGAGCTTGATCAAGTTGCTACCACTGAAACTGCGCAAAGCGAACCCGTCGGATCATAATCTTATTTTTAAGACATGGTTACGATCGTATGCCGGTAGTGCGTTTGCTAATGACATAGACGCTTCTATTTACTTCTCAGAACACAATGAGCTGATTAAGAAGGTTCTTTTTAAGGTTGATGTGTTTTGTGCGGTCTCAGAAGAGGATGAAACGCAGGTAATTGGCTGGATGGCTTGTGAATTTAATGGGATCGATATTCTGCACTATATGGCAGTAAAGAAGCTGTATTGGCGCATGGGTGTAGGTAGAATGTTGATACAAGAGCTCAAGCCTTCTTTTGTATACACACACAAGACAGAATTGTTTGATAAGAGCTTTGCGGGTAAGAATATGTATAACCCGTATTTATTTTATAGGAGAGCATTATGCGAGTAAAAGACGCTCATTTTTATATGGGAGTGCCGCTGGGTGATGAACGTAAAGAATACGTTTCAAACACGATGGCTAAGTATCGTGACGCTATATTCACTATGACGGTGATTGATGGTGTTCAAGGCGTATTGGTTGATATGCCTACTCGTGATGACGCTATTTTCATTCCAGTACCAAACGTAAGGTATGTAACAATCCCTAAAGGACTCTTAAAGCAAGATGAGTCAAGAACTAGATCTAAAAAAGCTGAGGCTTAGGGCTGAGCAGCTTCGAAGGCTAAAGCTTGAGAGATCTAAACTCACTCCTCTTGAGAGGCTTATTGATCATCGTTTCAAGCAGCAAAAGCGCTTTGTCTTGGATACGTCAGACTTTATCTGCGCACTTTGTACAAGACGTGCCGGTAAGTCAACGGGTCTTGGCTTTAGGCTGTATCGTGCTGGGCTTAAGCATCCTAATAGTTTGTCGATATATATTGCCCTAACTCGTGATTCTGCAAAATCTATTATGTGGCCGGTGCTACATGAGATTAACAGGCGGTTTCAGCTCGGAGCTGTTTTATCTGAGAGCGATTTGACTGCAACACTTCCTAATGGCTCAATGATTAGGTTAGTCGGTGCCGACATGAAGAACTTTATTGAAAGACTTCGCGGCCCTAAATATGCAGAGGCTCAGATTGATGAGGCAGGCTCCTTTCGTTCTCACATATCTACTCTTGTTGATGATATTCTTACTCCTGCGCTTGGGGATTATAGAGGATCGCTTGTCATCACTGGCACGCCCGGTCCCATCCCTTCAGGTCTATTCTATGAAGCATCGATTGGGAAGATAGGCTACAGCGTCCACGAGTGGGGGTTGTATGACAATCCTTACTTTCCTAACCCTGAAGAATTCGTGACTAAGATCATGGAAAAGAAGGGTTGGACCAACAACAATCCAACATTTAAGCGCGAGTATATGGGCAAATGGGTTATTGACCTTGATGCGCTTGTGTATAAGTTTAAACCTGAAAGGAATCTGTATGATAGCTTACCAGAAGGGCACCAATGGCGCCGCATTCTTGCAGTTGACTATGGATGGAACGACCAAACTGCATTTTCTGTGGTCGCCTACTCAGAAACACATTTTAATGTTTTTGTGGAGCACGCAGAAGGGCACTCAGAGCTCATCCCTTCAAATATCGCAAAGAGACTTGGAGAGCTTCGAGACATTTATAAACCTATTAAGATCATCGCTGACACCGGTGGACTTGGTAAAACAATCACAGAAGAATTCATCCAGCGTTATCACATTGCTATTGAGCCTGCCGAAAAGAGAGAGAAGCTCACTTTTATATCTATGCTTAACGGCGATCTTGTGGATGGTCGTTTGTATATTCATCGTTCTCTTACCGACTTACAAAATCAGTATTTAAATTTGCAGAAGGCTGAAAACCCTACTGCTACTATGTATGAGATGCCCGGACAGCCTAACGACTTATGTGACGCGACTCTGTATGCGTATCGTAAGGCGAAACATTTCTTAGCTAATCCTATAAAGCGTTACAAAGAGGGCTCTGAGGAGTATTATAAGCAGCTTGAGAAAGATTTAGAGCAAAAAGACGTGGACGAATTAGAGAAGAGGGGCCAAAAGCCTTGGTGGGAGAACTTATGATGAGCGGTATTGAAAATAAAGAAAAGTCAAGTAACCTAAGTGAAGTGTTGAAAGACGTAGACTTTAACGCATTGAAGAATTTCATGGTTATGCTGCGAGAGCAGAAAGTTGATGAGATTCATATAAATGGGTTGAGTATTAAGTTTACTCAAGACGCAGCTATCTCACCAAAGTTAGAAGAGTATAAGCCTTTATCGTTTGAGCAGTTGGAAGAACAAAAACAAAAAGAGTTTGAGGATCTATTGTATCACTCAGCTCAAGGAACCTTTTAATCTATGATTACTCCTGTTCAGCATTATTGGTGGGAAGACGATACTAAACGCGTTCATGAAACGATCTTTTCTATTATCAAGTACTTAGAACAAAATCAGAATCAAACTCATGAGATGAATCTACGTCACATGAGATTGTATTCTAATATCAATATCTTGGGTCTTTCGATCTATTCGTATGGTCGTACTGAAGGTTCTAAATATAACTTTGATAGATTGACCTATAATATCGTTCAAAGCTGTATTGATACGGTCACTCAGAAGATTGCTAAGAATAAAGTTAAGCCTATGTTTTTAACTGAAGGCGGCAACTGGTCTATGCAGCGCAAGGCTCAGAAGCTTGGCGAGTTTGTGCAAGGTCAGTTCTATTCTTCTAAGGTGTATGAGACTACTCCTCTAGTATTTCGTGATGCTGCTATCTTTGGTACTGGAGCAGTTAAGATCTATCGTGATGGTTCAGACATTATCTGTGAGCGTATTTTTACAGATGAAATCAAGGTTGAATATAGCGACGGCGTGTATGCTAAGCCTAAAAGCATTTATCAGTGCAAGGCTATGCCACGCGAGACGATGCTTAGAATGTATCCGTCTTATGCTCAGCAAATTAAGCTTTGTGCTCGTTTAGAATCATCTCAGACATTCCACAACTCTCTTTCTGATGTGATTCAGGTTGTAGAGGCTTGGCATTTGCCTACTAAAGAAGGTAAGGGCGGACGCCATGTCATTACGATTGAGAATGCTACCCTTGTGGATGAGGAATATACAAAGAGCTATTTCCCGTTTGCATTCCTAAGATGGAAGCAAAGACCTATTGGATTCTTTGGACAGGGACTAGCTGAAGAGCTTATGGGCATTCAGATTGAAGCAAATAAGATTCTTCGTATTATTGAGCGTTCATTTCACATGGCTGTACCTAAGATGATGGTTGAGAACGGATCTCAAGTGTCACTAGCTCAGCTTAATAATGAAGTAGCAGGGATTTTGAAGTATTCAGGTGTGAAGCCTGAATGGGTATCGTTCCCACCTGTAAACCCTCAGTACTTTCAGCATCTTCAGAACCTTATTGACTACGGCTATAGACAAGCCGGTATTTCTCAGATGTCAGCATCAAGCGCTAAGCCTGCAGGTCTTAACTCTGGTAAAGCATTGAGAGAGTTTAATGATATTGAGTCAGAGAGATTTATTCTTAATGGTCAGGCTTGGGAGCAATTCCATTTAGATATTGCTGAGCAGTTTATTGAATGCGCTAGAGACATTGCTCTAGAAGAGCCAGATTATGCGGTAAAATCTAAGAGCTCTGATTTCATGAAAACAATTAAGTGGGCTGAAGTTGATATGGATAAGGATAAGTATGTCATGCAAGCTTTCCCGACTTCATTCCTAAGCTCTACACCATCTGCTAAGTTTCAGGACATTCAAGAGATGTTACAAGCTGGCATGATTGACAAAGAGTTTGCATTACAGCTTTTAGATTATCCAGATGTTAAGGCTTATTCTAAGTATAAGACCGCTGACATTACGGACATCATGAAGACCTGCGAGTATATTATTGATGAGGGTTCGTATGCGGCACCTGAGCCATTCCAGAATCTTGAGCTTGGCATTAAGTATATTGGCGCTCAGTATCTTGTAGCTAAGAATGATAATGTGCCTGAGAGCCGTCTTGAGTTGTTAAGACGCTGGATTAGTGAGGCTCAAGGTATGCTTCAGTCTATGAATCCACCGGCTCCAGAAATGGCGCCTCAGGGACCAGCTCCGCAGCTTGGAAAACCTGCGCCTGCACCTGTAAGTGAGCTCTTGCCAAACGCTCCCGCGCCTGTAATGTAAGGAATATGGGAAGACTAAACAGTTTACAGCTTGGCAAGGTTTATTATTTAACAACTGAATTAATATTTCCGAGAGATAGAGATCACTGGATTAAGCAAGAGCCTATTGCTGGCAGCTCGACTCAGGCGGTTTATTTCTTTATTAATCAATTGGCGATACCTACCGAAAACAAGACACAGCTATTTAGAACTCTCGAAACATCGTGGAAAGATCCCGGAGGAGTCTGGGTGAAGTTAACGATTGACCCCATTAAAAGAGAAAAGAAGTGGGGAATTAACAAAAAGCAACTCATTCTAAGCTAAAGTAAGGAGAAAGAATGTCAGAACAACAAGGCACCGCTGCGCCTTCTGCAGCAATTACGGCACCCGTTACACCACCAACAGCCCCCGAGGCAGCTCCGGCGGTAGAGACCGCGCCACCTCCTGCACCGGCACCTGTAGTCGATGAGGCTAAGGAGAGAGAGTCGGCTAAGTTTGCAGCTATCATGAAGCGTGAAAGAGCCGCTCGTGAGGCTCAAAAGGCTGCTCAAGCTGAAAAGGCAGATTTAGAGAATAGAATTAAGGCTGCTCAAGAAGAGGCTATAAGGGAATATAAGCAAAGATTGAAGCAGAACCCTCTTGGATCTCTTGAAGAGGAAGGGCTCACGTTTGATCAACTTACTCAGCTTGCTATTGGTAAGGGTGATGAATATAAGATTAAAAGTTTCTTAGAACCTCTTAGAAAGCAGTATGACGAGAAGATTTCGAAGCTTGAGGAAGAGCTTAAGTCATACAAGACAACCAACGAGAAAAAAGAAGCTGAATTAACATATCAAACAACAATTAAGACTATTAAGGAAACTTTAGCAGAGCCCGGCAAGTACGAGCTTAGCTTGGCTTATGGTGACAGTGCGATAGAGAACATTATAGCTACCGTGCAGCAACACTATCAAAATCAGCTTGATGAGGGTGTTGAGCGTCCTAAGTTATTGTCATGGGCTGAGGCTGCGGACTTAGTTGAGAAGTATTACGAGCAAGAGGTTGAAAAGTATGCGGCTAATCAGAAGATTCAGCAAATTGTTTCTAAGAAGCTGGCGCCTAAAGCACCTGAGGAGGCTCCTAAAGCTCCTTCTGCTCCTGTTGCTTCTAAGACATTAACTAACAGCACTCAGACAGAGGCACCGGCTCCGACTAATAAGCCTCTAACACCGCGAGAATCATTGGAAGCTATTAAGAAACAGTTTTCAGGTTCTCTATTCAAAACGGGTGTATGATAATAGGTGTTGCGGTTTGAGAGACTAGTGCTCTAAAATTTGCAAAGAGTATTATACTCGGTATTACGATTCAGCTTATGCGTTTCACGGATATAGAAAGCATAGGCTGTTTCTAATCTTCAAAAGTGAGATCTTTCTTCCGCAAGTAAGTCGGAAAAACAACAAATAACCTTTAACTTTTGGAGATTGATTCAAATGTCAAGCACACTCGACTTAACCGCATTTGATGCTGCGTTAAAACAGCACTATGTGGATTTCACAGTAAAAAATCTAGTTTATAAAGACAATGCTTTTATGGGCATGGTCGAAAAATATGAGAAATTCGGTGGTAAAAACCTTCCGTTGCCTCTCATTTATGGTAACCCTCAAGGACGTTCGGCAGTATTCTCGACCGCTGTTGCTAATAAGAGCAGCTCGAAACTGTCACAATTCCTTTTGACTCGTTTCCACGACTATTCGCTTGCTAACATCGACAATGAAACGATGGAAGCTTCGATGGGCGATGCTAACGCTTTCTTGGAAGCTGCAACCGTTGAAATTGACGGCGCTATTCACAGTGCTGCTCGTTCACTTGCAATTTCTCTTTTCCGTAACGGGACCGGTTCTATCGGACGTATCTCAAGCACTTCGACTGTTGGTTCAGCAACTATCACTCTTGCTAACATCAACGACGTCGTTAACTTCGAAGTAGGACAAGTTCTTAAGCTTTCAAGCGGTGATGGATCTGGCCTTCGTTCTGGCACAGTAACTCTCTCAGCTATTGACCGTAACTTGGGCACTTTGACCGCTTCAGGAAACTGGACTTCGGGCATTTCTGCCGCTGCTACTGGCGACTACATCTCAGTAGAAGGCGACTACAATGCTAAAATGCCGGGACTTGATGGATGGCTCCCAATGCCGGGCGTTTTGACTTCAAGTGCTTTCTACGGCGTGGATCGTACTGTTGACAGCGTTCGTCTCGGTGGTGTGTCTCTCGATAAGACTGGCGTACCTATTGAAGAAGCTGCGATTGACCTTGCTAACCGCATCGGTCGTGAAGGCGGAAAACCAGACGTTATGTTTGTTAACTTTGAAAACTTTGCAGCTCTTGAAAAAGCTCTCGGTTCAAAAGTTCAATACTTCAATCCTAAAGCCGCTGACGCTGAAGTATTCTTCTCTGGCTTCAAAATCATGGGCCCTAAAGGTCCTATCGAAGTTGTGCCAGACCAGAACATGTTCAGTGATCGTATGTACATGCTCCAAAAAGATACTTGGAAGCTTTACTCACTTGGTGCAGCACCTAAGATCCTTCAAAGCGATGGACTTAAGTTCTTGCGCGTAAGCTCAGCCGATGCAGTTGAGATCCGCGTGGGTTACTACGCTGCTCTCGGATGCGTAGCTCCGGGCTTCAATGGTGTAGCGAAACTTAGCTAATTTTAATTAAATGGGTCGGCGCGCCTTGAGTGCGTCGGCCTATTTTTTTGAAAGGAAAGAAAAAAATGGCAAGCAGAAATTTTAGAAAAGATCGTGGAAGCTTAGAGATTGGATTGATTGATTTGTTCGCACAGGTTGCCATTGGCAGCACTGGCGCACCTACTCTTTCGACTTCAAAATCAAAAGGTATTGCTTCTATCGCTCGCAACTCGGCTGGTAAGTACACGATTACCTTGAGTGACATCTATCAATACATTGTTACAGCAAGTGCATTGATTAAAGTTGCTTCAGGTGCTCCGGCTACTTCTAGCAATGTTCAGTGCATTTTGAGATCTGACAGCGTTAACTCAGCAACTCCAACCTTCGCGGTTGAGTTTGTTGACAATGCTGGCGCAGCAATTGAATTGCTAAGCGGTACAACCGTAATTCTTCATGTTATTTTGAAGAATAGCACGGTTTAAGGGGTAATTTCTTATGATGATGTCAGGTGATAAAAACAAGCACGCCGTGGCGATCATCTTGGAAGGTCTGAAGAAACAGAATTCAGATGCTTACAATGAGCGCGCTAAGCCTGAGCCTGAGTTAGATCAAGGGCTCATGAGTGCGTCTGAAGAAATGCTCAAAGCAATTAAGAACAATAATCCAAAGCAGTTTGCTTTAGCTCTTAGCGACTTCTTCGATATGATCGACATTGATGAACCATACGAAGAAGAAGAAGAAGGACAAGAGCAAGAGTAGGAGTATAAATGCCAAGCCTTGTAACTCTCGCAACACTGAGAACTAAGGCGCGACAACGCGCCGACATGGAAAACTCCAAGTTTATTAGTGACTCAGAGTTCAACGGCATCATAAATGACTCAGCAAAAGAGCTTTATGATCTTTTAACAACTACTTATGAGGATTATTACTGGACTACTTCAAGCATCTCGGTGGTGGGTGGGACTGATACCTACTCACTGCCGAGTGACTTTTATAAGTTATTAGGTGTTGATGAGATTCTGAATCAATCAACCGGTCAAAGTATATCTTTAAAACCTTTTATGTTTGCTGAGAGAAACGCGTACACTCAGCCTCAAGTTTCATACCCTGTAAAGCTTCATTACATTCCCACCATGACTGAAATGGTAGAGGACACAGATACTTTTGACGGGATTAATGGGTATGAGGAATATATCATCATTGATGCAGCTATGAAGGCTTTGATTAAAGAAGAATCAGACCCTTCAGCATTAATGACTCAAAAGCAGTTAATGATTAAGCGTATTCAAGGCGCAGCACCGAATCGTGATGCTGGACGCGGTCAAAGAGTAACAGACATTTACAACATTGACCCATTTGATTACCTTCAAATCCCATCAAGACTTCGCTACCACATTGTAGGTAACTCAATCATATTTAAACAACAGTACAATTATGGCGCGGTGAATGATTGAAAAAGAATTACAAGCAGATTAACACGAACGATAAAGACCTTCAGCTCATTCAATCAAATGTTGATGAGGCTTTTAAGGGTGTTTTGGCTTGTGATTTAATTGATGGAGTACTTCTTAAGAATATTTCTCTCACTGCCAGTCAAGATAACTTAGTTTCTCATGGTCTTGGCAGAGAGCCTCAGATGTGGATTGTAGTGAGAAATAATGCGAATTCTGTTGTATGGGAAAAGACGTCGCCAAGTGTTTCTCGTGTGTTAAATTTATGGTGCTCGGCAACTTGTACCGTTAACCTTTGGGTGGCTTAATATGGCAACTTTCACAACTCCTCTAATGAATCTAGTACTTCCAACTGTAGGAAGCGAGCCCGGTCCCGATTGGGCTTCTGACTTAAATTCAGCTTTTGAGGCTGTCGATGCTCATGACCATACAAGCGGTAATGGATCTCAAATACCATCAGCCGGTTTAAATATTAACTCTGACTTAGGGTTTAATGGATACAATGCCACCTTACTGCGGTCGGTGAGACTTAGCTCTCAAGCTGCATCTCTTGCCACTGCTAACGATAAAAACTGTCTTTCGGTTGTAAGTGGTGATCTTTATTATAACAACGGCTCAGGTACAGCTATTCAGTTAACATCGGGTAGCGGTCTTAATGCTGCTTCTATTGGTGGTATTGGTGGAGACTACGGGACTTCGTCGGCATCTGTTTCGTATTCTGATACAACTAAGGTTTTTAGTTTCACTCAATCATCTGGAGTAACCGCAAAGATTGGTTGCGGTGATTTAGCAATCTATGAAAACGTATCTTCAGCAAATCCTATCACAATCAAGTCGCCTTCTAGCTTGGCTTCTTCCTACACTCTTACTTTACCACCTTCTTTGCCGGGCACTGGAAGTGGTTTTTTAAGAGTAAGCTCAGCCGGTGTAATGGGAGCTCTTGTAGAGGCTGATGGATCGACTCTTGAGGTAAGCGGCAGCACATTTAGAGTTAAAGCATCTGGCGTTACATCAAACGAGCTTGCTTCAAATGCTGTTACTCCCGTTAAAGTAAACGCTCCTATTACTAGTGCAAATATTAACTCTGGTTCAATTTTCTCTGGTTCTAGCACGTCATTCGCTGACGTAACTGGAGCAAGCGTAACGATAACAGCGGTAGGTAAGCCGGTTAGGCTTTGTGTTACATCTGCGAGCACGACTAATCCATTTTATTTCTCGCCTCCTGCCGGTGGTGCGACTGTGGCATGGCTTAGAAATGGCACTATTATTTCTCAGCATTACTTAGGCACGAATATCGGCCCATACAGTGTTGAATTTATTGATACATTGGCAAGCGCTGGAACTAATACCTACAAGCTTCAATATTTGGTTGGCTCTGGTTCTCTTGTTATTTTCTACGCTAAAATTGTAGTCAGGGAGCTATAATGATCCAAAGCCAGATAGTACCCATTAATTTCGGGCAAGGCATTGACTCGAAAACCGATGAAAAGCTTGTCGTTCATGGCAAGCTAACTCTCTTAGAGAATGGCGTTTTTACTATCGGAAGAAAGATCATCAAAAGAAATGGTTACACTGCTTTAGGCACTAGCATTTTAGGTAGTTCATCAAGCATTTCTCGGGGCGATGCTCTTGCTGTATTTAATGATGAGCTTTGCCTATTTTCTAATGACCGCCTTTATTCGTACTCTGAGAGTTCAGATAACTGGATTGATAAGGGTGATTGCTATTCTGTGTCTGTAGGTAAGAAAGAGATTGTTAGAAACTCGTATTCTCAGACTCTTGCTGACATGGCAACTCTGAATGGAGTTAGTGTATATGCTTGGAAGGACTCTCGCGGTGGTGTTAGGGCTTCTGTTTTTGACGCTAATACTGGATCACCTTTTCAAAGCGACGTATCAATAAGCTCAAGCGGTGATAATCCTAAGGTTATTGCTTTTGGTAATGCTATTTTTGTTTTCTACAATGAAACTGGAAACATTTATTTAAGACGGTTAGTACCGGGCACTCCTCAGACATTTGAAACGGCTTATCTTGTCGGCAATGACTTAATCAGCACTTATTTGTTTGATGTTGCTGTGAGTGGAACTAAGGGAGTTATTGTTTATAAGACTTCAGGCGGTATGGCTATGAAGTACATTAGAGACAATGGCACCGTAGGGACTACTAGTTACAATCTGCCTAACCCTATTACTATTTCAGAAGCACCGGCTGGCTGTTTAACCGTTGCTGTAGACCCTGCGACCGGTAACATCTGGGTTTATTGGCAAATTAACTCTTCTTGCATAAAATATAAGATTTATTATCCTGATTTTACGCAATATAAGGCGACGACTGTTTTAGATTCGGATACGTTGATTCGTCCGGGTCGGATTGTAGCGATTCAAAATGGTGTTAATCAAAACGTATATTATGAAGTGTCTACCGCTTATGATGCCGGTAGTGGTCTTTATATTAATATTCAAATTACTGCTAACGGTAACAAGGGATATATCAAAAGTGCCGTAGCGGTGCCGACTGGTTCACCTTCTGCGTCTAGCGTGTTTGCAAAGTCTGTAGGCATTTACTCAAAGCCTTGGATTTATAACTCTAAAGTGCATTTTATAGCTTCTTACGGTTCAACTCTTCAAAGCCAGTATTTCATCTATAATGAAAACGGTAATGTAGTTGGAAAGATCCTGCCTCAGCTTGGCGGAGGCCATAGATCTAACAACATCGCATCAGAAGCTAATATGTCTGGCAATGTGGTTCAGGTTGCTACACAGATTAAGACTCGTTTTGTCTCTGAAAATAATAAGTTTTTCACTCCGACGGGTGTAGCATTAAGCACGATTAACCATCAGCCATCAAATAAATACATCTGCAAGAAGCTTGGCGAGAATCTTCAAATTGGCGGCGGAATGCTTCAGATGTATGACGGACAGACTGTAGTTGAAAATGGCTTTCATATATTCCCAGAAGATGTTTTACCTTTCACGTCTACTAGCGGTGGTTCTATCGGTGCTGGTACTTACGTTTATTATGTAGTGTTTGAATGGTTTGATAATAAAGGCCAACTACATAGAAGCTCACCATCTACCGGCACAAGCATTACGACTACAGGATCAACTAGCTCTAATACTTTAAGAATTCAGACTCTAAGAGTGACCGCTAAGAGATCGCCTAGAACAAATGTACAGATTGTTGTTTATAGAACTAAGGCAAATCAAACAATCCCTTACAGACTTACTTCGTTTAGTTCACCGACCTATAATGACCCTACTGTTGATAGTATTGATTATGTTGATACAGTTGCCGATTCTTCGATTGGATCAAATGAGATTCTTTATACTGTTGGCGGAATACTAGAAAACATCCCACCTAACGCGTGCGAGTTTTTTGATGTTTATAAAAACCGCCTTGTAGTTTTAGAGAGTGAAAACAAGCTCACTTTAAATTACTCAAAGACTAAACTTAAAAATGAAGGTGTTGCATTTAGCGACACATTCAAGATTAACGTAGAGCCTTTCGGTGGTGACGCTACTTGCGTTAAGTTCATGGACGATAAGCTCTTAATCTTTAAGAAGAACAATATCTACGTCATGAGTGGTGCAGGTCCTACAGATACGGGCGCTCAGAATGATTTTTCTGTGCCTGAGCTTGTGCCTTCTGATGTTGGCTGCCCCTATCCAAGATCGCTTGTTCTTATGCCTGATGGTGTGATGTTCAAATCTTATAAAGGCATATATTTGATCAACAGAAGTCTTACAGTTTCTTATATTGGCGCAGATGTAGAGGCTTACAATTCACAGAACATCGTAAGCGCTGAGCTTATGGAGACTAAGAATCAAGTAAGGTTCTTAACTGATTCAGGTCTTTCTCTAGTTTATGACTATTACTTTGGCCAGTGGTCTACGTTTACAAATCATGAAGGTTTAGACGCTGATAACTGGAAGGGTTTATATGTTTATCTGAAGGATACCGGCGAAGTTTATAAAGAGGCCCCTTCTTATTACAAAGATAAGAACTCAGCTTTCAAGCTAAGGATTGCGACTGCGTGGCTTAAGTTTTCAGGCATTCAAGGATTTCAAAGAATTCGCAAGTTTTCTGTATTGGGTAATTACGCATCTTCGCATATATTGAAAGTGTCTTTAGGTTACGATTACGAAAGCTTTTATCAATATCAGGTGCTTTTTAATGCTGGAAACATTATGCAAACTAACACTTACGGTGATGATGTCACTTATGGTGATTCTACTCCTTATGGCGGTGTCGATAGTGGTGTTTATCAGTTTAGGGCTCACGCTCCTCGACAGAAGTGCGAATCTATTAGATTCTTATTCGAAGATTTAACGGCAGGCGATCCGGGTCAAAGCTATTCTTTAAGCGATTTGTCGCTTGAGGTAGGCGTTAAGTCAGGACTCAACAGAATGAAGGCATCAAGGACGGTAGGCTAATGGAAGCTAGACGCTTTGAGAAGAAAGATTATGACACGGTAGAGAAATGGTTTACTACCCGTGGTATCTTTCCGGCTCAATACCATGCTTTGCCTGAGGTTGGGTTTATTGTTGAGAATATAGCCTGCGGGTTTCTTTATAAAACTGATTCAAGTGTAGCTCTTATTGAAAACCTCATTGCTAACCCTGAGGAATCAAGAGAAAATAGAAACGAAGCATTAGACGTAGTGGTTTCATCAATTCTAGATGAGGCCAAAAAGTTAGGCTATCGGTCTATAACAGGCATCACCCGTCTTGAGCCTGTCTTAAAAAGAGCTTTTAAACATGGTTTTAACAATATGCCGCATTTGTACGCGGTAGTAAGTAGAGGTCTATAATGGGTGACGTAGCAAAAGGCGTAGAAGATGTAGCCGGCACTATTGGCGGTGTAGCAGGTGCCGCGGTTGGTGGTATAGGTCAGGGAGCGGCTGGATACGCGCAACAATCAAGATATCAAGCTCCGATCAGAGACCTGCCAGATCAAGAAGAAAGAAACAAAAGATTTTTAGAGCAGATTAATGCTTACAAAGCTGGGCAAGATCCTGCTCAGGCTAGAGCTGCTCAAATGGATTTTATTAATCGTTTAAATGCTCAGGCTCAAGGTCAGGGTGGCCCTTCTGTAGCGGCAAACTTGATGAATCAAGCAACGAATCAGAATTTAGCTAATTCAATGGCTCTTGGAGCCTCACAACGTGGCGATGTAAACCCCGCTGCTATTGCTAGACAAGTACAAGCAAATCAAATGATCACGCAGCAAAATGCTGCTCAGCAATTGTCGCAGCTTAGAGCTCAAGAGCAGTTACAAGCTCAGCAATTGCTTGGTGGTCAGCTCGGGCAGTTACGCGGTCAGGATGTACAAATCGGACAGCTTCAAGCTAATTATGAGGCAATGGGACTTGATGCAGCTAAAGCTCGTATGCTTGCTATGATTGAAGCTGATAAGATTAACAGCGGCGTATCTACCATGAATACACAGATGGCAAATCAATTTGCTGGCGGCGTGATGGGTGGTCTTGCTTCTGTTGGCGGTCAATTAGCTAAGAGCGGGGGTTAATAATGGCACTTTTAGATATTGATACAGGTCAACAGCTACTAAATGCGGGTCATATCTCGCCCGAGACATTCGCTCAGGCCACTGGTCAGCCTGCGCCTGTAGTTGCTGCACCTGATATGGGCGCTGCTCCTATTGAGCCTAATCCAATGCCTACGCCTACTGCTAACATTTCACCTACTGCCGCTCCTATTAATCCATCTTTACAGGCTGAGCAAAAGCTTGGAGAGACAATGAAGCTTGCTCAAGAGGGGCCAAAGCCAGCAGCTCCGCAGATGGTTCAAAACCCTTACGCTAAGGCTCAGGCAGCGGCTCAAGCAACTCAGAAGCCTGCTCAAAGCCCTTATGATGCCATGTTAGGCAAGGGATCTCCTGTTGATAAGGTCATGGGATCTTATAGCTCTATAGAGTCAGCACTGAAGAAAGAGTCAGAGGCTCAAGCTCAGGGTGCTCGTCAAATTGCGAATAATTATGCAATAGCGAACATTGAGAGCGCACGACTTCAAGACCAGATGAGACAAGATAGAGAAATGCAGCAAGCTGAATTACAAAAACAGCAAGAGAAGATTAACGCTGCAATGAATGACGTTAACAAAGTAAGCAAGATTGACGTTAACAAGTTTTATAAAGATCAGAACGTAGGACAAAAGATCGCTGGCGGTTTAGCTGTGTTTTTGGGTGGATTCCTTCAAGGTTCAGGTCGTACATCTAGTAACATTGGCTTAGACATCATTAATGATGCTGTAGAGAAAAACATCATGCAGCAAAAAGCTGAGTATGAAAGAGCCAAGGATAAGTTTGCTTTAGAAAACAATAACTACGCTGCAATGAGAAACAACTTTCAAGACAAGCAACAAGCCGATCAAATGACGTATGCGGCTCACTGGCAGCAAGTTGAAAACCAAGCGAAAGCTATTATGGCTCGTGTTCAAGATCCTGTGATTAGAGCACAAATGCAGCAAAAGATTGCAGGTATTGAAGCGCAGAAGAATCAATATCTTCAAGGCGCCATGCAAACTGCTTATCAAATGTCGGCTATGGGCGGTAACCAATTTAACAATCCGTTTTATATTCCTAAAGAATATCAGAAACAAACTGTTAAACTACCTAACGGTAAGTATGCTGTGGCTACTTCTGAAGAGGGTGCTAAAAAGATTAATGAGATTGTGCCTCCAATGACAGAAGTTAGAAAGACTTTAGAAGAGATGAACCGTCTCAAAGGTGCTGGTCTTAATGTTACTGAGACAGGTAAACAGCTAGAGCAACAAAAAGCATTGCTACTTGGGCAGCTTAATAAAATGTTTGAATTTGGAGCTCTTAAAGAAGGCGATATGAAGGTTTTAGAAGCCATGATACCTGACGCTAACTCTGTTAGACAGGGTGTGGTTGATAAGCAAATTGCTGGTTTAAGAAAACTCGTTGAAGATAAAGAAAACGCATACTATTCTCAACACATTCCAAACTATAAACCTTCACTTGGGCGGTCTGAATAATGGCTGATGAATTTGTCAAAGGTGCTTTACCGCCTGTTTTAGACGCTAACACTGGCGAGCCCTTAGACATTCCTTATCAAAAGCTTGAAGAGTCGCTAAAAAGCGGTCAGGCAACTTTACCATCTGGCGTAGATGTTACGGTTAGACGTGGTGAAGGTGAATACCGAGTTATTCCATCAGACCAAATCTTTGAAGCTTTAGGAGAGGGATATTCTCTAGCTCCTTATGAACACATCAGAGAGCGTGAGCTACAGAAGCAATATGGAGATCCTACTCATCAAGCGCTTGCGGCTGCGGCTGGAGCTGCTCGTGGTGTATCTCTTAGTCTTTCCGATCTAGCTTTAGTTAAAAGCGGCCTTGTTAATCCAGACACGTTAAAGAACCTAGAAGAGGCTAACCCTGTTACTTCTATGGCTTCTGACGTTGCTGGAGCTGTTGTACCTGCGTTTTTTACAGGTGGAACCAGTGCAGTAGCTAAGGGTGCTTCTATGCTCCCTGCCGGTCTTGTAGGAAACATGGGCAGAGCTATTGAGCATGGTTTAGCTCGTATTCTTCCAGTTTCGGAAGAGGCGTCAAAGCTTGCTAAGGTTATAGCTGCAACTGCTCCTAAAATGGCTGGCTCTGCGGTTGAAGGTTCTTTATTTGCTGGCGGTAACGTAATTCACGAAGCTGCTCTTGGTGATCCTAATCTGACAGCTCAATCAGCTCTTGCTCAAGTTGCTATGGGTGGAGTTCTTGGCGCTGGTATTGGTTTAGGTGCCGCTGGACTAGAAGAGGTTGCTAATAAACTTGCGCCTAAGTTTATCGGTAAAGGTGCTCAATCTAGTGCTGAAAAAGCCACTGTTATGGAAGAGGCTAGAATGGCTGCTCAGACCGCAGATGAGGGAGCTATTAAAGCCGCTGAGCCTCCTAAGGGTGTAACACCTACCAATATTGAAGAATTAAAGGCACAAGTTAAAGATGCTACCTACATGGGAATGGATGACATCGGACGTCCGCGCGGTGATGAACTAGCAGCCGCAGCCGAAAGAATTAATCCACGCATGCAGTTTCCAGTTGATGAGCTTCAAATTAAAGAAGCTAAAAACCCTGCAATTGCCGCAGAAATTGAGGCTATTCGTAAAGGTAAGGGTGAAGCTGCCGATCTATTAAACAAAAGAAACGCTCTTCAAAAACAAGAGCTTTTAGCTATGACTCGAAAAGAGATTGAGGACATGGCGGGCGGTAAAGTTTCTTATAAGCCAGAAGAGGGCGGCCAAAGCCTTATTGAGTCTGTAGTAGCATCAAAGAACAAAATTGAAGATGGTTTAAGACCTGTTTTTGAGGCATTTGACGAAGCTGCTCCTAACGTAAGAGTTAATAAATACGAGCTATTACAAAAGGTTGGCGAGTCGTTCCCCGGATTTGTTAAAGATGCTGTTATCAAAGAAGATGGCTCTTTTATAATTCCTAAATACAGCGGTGCAAGTGGTATGTCGAAACAGGCATACAACAAGTTTAAAGAACTATTTGAAGATCGCGCTTTTAGTAAGGCTAATGAGATTAGCATTGCAGAGCTAAGAAACCTTAGAAACCAGCTAGAAGAGGGCGTGTCTCTTACTGCTAAGGGATCGGATAAAGTTTTAAGAGAGATCGGCAGTGTTAAAGCCGATTTGATGGATTTTATTGAAGAGAAGATGATGCCTCATTTGCCTGAGGGTCAAGAATCTGCTCGTGAAGCGTTTAAGAATTATCGCTTACTACGAGAGAACATGAACTACGTTGAAAAGCAGCTCAGAGGAGAGCTTGAAGGCGTAGGAGAAAAGGGCATTTTACCTGAGAAGGTTTTAGGCCGTGTTTTTCAAGATTCTATCTCGGCTGAAAAGTTTAGATCTATTGTTGGTGACGATGTTTATAAAAAGGCTCTTGCCGATTACATCGCCTCATCTATTACGACTTTGACTAAAGATGGCGAGTTTTCATCTGCTAAATTTGGATCATTCCTTAAGAAAAATGAATCTACTTTTGCGACGGCTTTTAAAGGATATGAAGACAAGCTACAGAGCTTAAAAGATTACAACACTATCATGCGTCATGGCCCTGATGCTAACTACATGAAGGAAGTCTGGCAGGGATCGCATGCTCTTCATTTAAGAGAAGGTCCTGAGATTTATAAGAAGATAAAAGAATTCTCAGAGGGCGGTCATTTGTGGGGATCGCTTGCTAAGATGGGGACTGAAAGCTTAGAAAAACGCGCTCAGCTTGAAAGACTAAACAAGCTCATGCAGCGTGAAGCTGAGATAGGAAACAAAGCCGAAAAAGTGGCTACACTAAAGAAGCTAGAGCAAGCAAAGGCTCAAGCTCAAGAGTTTATTGCTTCAAGTGTGGACAAGTTCTTAAATAAAGGACCTGAGGCTGCCCGTGTGGTTGCTGTGCCTGCTTCTGTGTACTTATTTGGTAAGTCAGAGAAAGAAAGAAAAGAAAAGTTAGTAGCTACAATCAATCAAGTGAATAATTATGCAACAAACGCTGCATACATGAGCAATGAGATTGGAAAGGCTACGCATAAAATAGCAAAGCACGCGCCTGAGACTGCCAATGCTTTAGCAGCTACGGCATCAGCGGGGATTGCTTTTCTTGCTGATAAAGCTCCGAGAAACCCTTATGTGGGAACTTCGATGGTATCTAGTGAAAAGAACTGGCGCCCATCTGATGCGGAGATCTCTAAGTTTGAAAGATACGCGGCTGCGGTACAAAGCCCGTTTTCTGTACTCAATGACTTTGCTAGAGGCGTTTCGTCTAAAGAGGGATTTGAGGCATTACAAAGAGTTTATCCTGAAATTTACTTTGCTTTCACGTCTCGCCTTGTAAATGGCCTTGCTGAACTAACGAAAGACTTGCCTTATGCTAAAAGGCAGCAAATAGCGAATCACGTTGGTATTCCTATGGATTTAACCTCTCAGCCTTCATTCTTGATGGCTATGCAGGGTCGTTTCGCATCTCAATATGAACAAAACAATTCACAGCCTGTAAGCGGCGCGGATAATATTAACAAAAGCGATAACTTCGCTACAGAAACCGAGAAAGTGCTAAACAGAAATTAGCCTTTCTAACTCTACAAGGGGGTAGGTGTGAGAAAAAATGTAATTAAGCCGACGAAGGTTTTATCTAACCAGTCGATGGGTTCTTCGTTCGACGGGCCTGCCACAAACGTACAATATTTAGACAGAATCGGAATCTCAATCAACTGCGAAACATCTGATGCTATTGGAGAGTTTAAGATTCAAGGACGCGTGAGCCCATCTATTCAAGATGGACCAGCATTAGGGCCAGCCTCCGAGTGGGTTGATTTAGATATGGACACCATGCTCATTTCTGGGACCGATAAGAGTATTGTTATTGATATTATTAACACCGGCCTTATTGAAGTAAGAGCGTATTACACCCGCACAAGTGGCGATGGATCTTGTGACATCTGGGTTTCGGCGAAAGAGGTTTAATCAATGGCTAATCAATTTGTTAGATACCCTAAAGAATCAAGCAGCTCAGCTCCCGTAAAGTTTCTTTTAGACACAGTTGCTACAGAAGTTAATAAAGATACTGTTACACCTGCGAATAACGAGCCTCTTCCGGTTCAGCTATTAGATACTAGCGGTAACATTAATAGAGTTACTGTTGGATCTAGCGCTCTGCCTACTGGTGCTGCTACTGAGACAACGCTTTCAACTCTTAATAGCAAAATACCTTCTAATTTGACCGTGACCTCTACGCGTTTACTCGTGGATGGGTCAGGTGTCACTCAGCCGATCTCCGCGGCTTCACTTCCACTACCTACCGGAGCTGCCACGGAGACCACGCTGTCAAGCATGAGTGGCAAGCTCCCTGCTACATTAGGACAAAAAGCAATGACAGCATCTATGGCTGTTGTTATTGCCTCTGATCAAAGCGCTGTGCCTGCGTCTCAAAGCGGTACATGGAATATTACGAACATCTCAGGCACTGTGTCTCTACCTACTGGGGCTGCTACTAGTGCAAATCAAACAACTGCTAACAGCTCACTAAGCTCTATCGATGGTAAGCTCGGATCATTAGGTCAAAAGACCATGAGCGGTTCTGCTCCTGTGGTTATTGCCTCTGATCAAAGCGCTGTGCCTGCGTCTCAAAGCGGTACATGGAATATTACGAACATCTCAGGCACTGTGTCTCTACCTACTGGGGCTGCTACTAGTGCAAATCAAACAACTGCTAACAGCTCACTAAGCTCTATCGATGGTAAGCTCGGATCATTAGGTCAAAAGACCATGAGCGGTTCTGCTCCTGTGGTTATTGCCTCTGATCAAAGCGCTATTGCTACTAAGAGTGGTGG